>Ga0102591_1000129_pt1 | contig 179281 bp, 149 predicted proteins | sample AraplaCol_mCL_r2_2_FD_76860 | JGI IMG/M metagenome (GOLD analysis project Ga0102591, IMG submission 76860) | Arabidopsis root microbial communities from North Carolina, USA - plate scrape MF_Col_mCL_r2 (SPADES assembly) (version 2) | ecosystem: Host-associated > Plants > Roots > Endosphere... | reverse complement strand
CTGACCCAAGGGGTATCTTCAGAGCCGGAAACCGGACGGTCTTTGATTGGAATCGTGGCCGGCTTCAAATCGGAACGGTGGCCGGATTTTGATCGGAACGGTGACCGGCTTCAGGTCGGAATCCGCAAACTGCGGCACGAACAATCTTCGGCAGGACCGGCTTCTCCCGGGTGGGCGTTGGATCGGCTGAGGCATTCAAGGGATCGCGATGCCGAAGGATACCCAGCCTAAAGCGGAAGGATGAGCGTTCGTCCGGCGATCCAACCTCTACCGGAAAATGGAGATGCAAGAGTTGGAAAAAATCACACGGAAGCGCAAACTGCGGTCCAATCGGCCACTGTGGTTGAACACGCGTCATATCAAGGTTGTCGCGCAAAGTCGCATCTCCGCTGACAAAGTCGATGTGCTGATCGTCGGCGGTGGCATCGGAGGGGCGCTGATGGCGTTGTCCCTTGCCAAGCGAGACATGAAAATTCTCGTCGTCGACCGACGCGGCCCGGTACAAGGCAGCACTTTGGCGAGCACTGCGATGATCCAGCACGAGATCGATGTGCCGCTCCACCAGCTCACCTCGATGATTGGACAGGACAAGGCGCGGCGCGCATGGCAACGCTCCGCAAGAGCAGTGGAAACACTGATTACGCTCGTCGATAATCTTGGAATCGACTGTGGCTTTGAACGAAAGAAGTCTCTTTATCTGTCCGGCAATGCCCATGGTGCCCGAGCGCTTCGCCTGGAGACTGACGCACGTCAGAGCGCTGGCATTTCAGCAAGGTTTCTCAAGTCCGCTTGCTTGCGCGACGAGTTCGGTCTCAATCGGACTGCGGCAATCGAGTCCGATATTTCTGCAGCCGCCAATCCGGCGCAGTTGACAGCCGGCTTGTGGCTCAAAGCCCAGACAGACGGCGTTTTGTTGGTAGCAGATACGGAAATCACCGACGTTCGCAGCGTTGATGGATGGAACGCGGCTGCGACCTCGAAAGGTGAAATCATACTGGCCAAGCACATCGTGTTTTGCACGGGCTACGAGTTTCTCGACGCCGTGGCCCACCAAGGCCATCGGATGGTATCCACCTGGGCTCTTGCGACTAAGCCGCACTATCCGCGGCCTGACTGGCTCAAGAACTATGTTCTTTGGGAGGCATCCGATCCCTACCTCTATTTTCGCTCGACCAAGGATGGTCGCCTGATTGTTGGAGGGGAGGACGAAGAAAGCGCGACGGCATTTGCGGACCCTCTCAAGCTTAGAGCCAAATCAAAGATCTTGCGCGCAAAGCTGTCGGCGCTCCTGGAAATACCAATCGGCGAACCGGATTATGTTTGGGCCGCGCCTTTTGGCATTACCTCTGACGGGTTGCCGCTTATCGGATCCGTTCCGGGCCTGGAGAATGTCTATGCCGTGATGGGTTATGGGGGCAATGGCATTACCTACAGCCAGATCGCTGCGGAGATCGTGTCGTCAGAGATTTTGGGCCACCGCGACCCAGATAGCGAATTGTTTGCCTTTCGCTGAGCTTTGAAGCCAGGTCTCAAAACAAAAAGGCCGCCGGAACGGCGGCCTTTGAAAGACAAAGAGTGAAGGTGCTTTGGATCAATGGAAACGCTGGTTTGAATACCAGTCGTCAATGTCTTTCTTTGCCTGATCCTTCGCATATCCATAGCGCTCCTGGATCTTGCCTTCGAGTTGCTCGCGTTTCCCGTTGATCTGGTCGAGGTCATCGTCGGTGAGTTTACCCCACTGCTCCTTGACCTTACCCTTGATCTGCTTCCAGTTGCCTTCGACACGGTTCCAATCCATTGAGGACGCTCCATTGCTATTTCAGGTACATTTCTGGAACGACTGAACCGCGCACTTGTTCCGTTTTTTGTAGAAGCTGTCGCGACGGAATTGATGGTCCTGTTTGACGGGGACCGGGCTTTAAGGAACCTCGACACAGTTCTTCGGCCGACTGCAGGGCCTGCGCGCAAAGCCCCGCGTTTGGAAGGCTGTCAACCTCGTCGGTTTAGCCAAGGCGGCTTCTGCCCGGGCGCAAACCGAAAGGGTCGCATGATGGAGAGAAGGGACACATAGGCAGACAATGCTTATCCGTTGCCAGCGGCATTATGCCGGCAACGGATGAATTTAGCACACCGAGAAGGTGTCCTGCGGAAATCAGAGCTTGTAGCGCCGACGCTCCTCTTCAACCTCATCGGAGGTATAAGGAGCGAGCGTCGGATCAAAGCGCCGCCAGCCCTGCTCGGAATACGAAGCACGACGTTGCACGGGGTCGACCCAGCTACCGCGGCGCAGGATCGCCTCTGCATCCGCCTGGAGCGCGTCGTCGACCCGTGCCGTGACGACCGCGCCACCGCGCCGTACGCCTTCCGCATAGACATGGGCATGTTCTTCCGGAACGCCCGAATCCGTCATCGCGCCGATGATGCCGCCGGCGGCACCGCCTGCAACAGCACCGGCGGCAGCACCCGCTGCGGTCGCGGCAAGCCAACCGGCTGCGACCACCGGCCCGACACCCGGAATGGCCATGACCCCGAGGCCGGTCAAAAGTCCGCCAATGCCGCCGACCGCAGCGCCGACACCGGCGCCCGTTCCTGCGCCTTCAGCCGCATTGCTCTCATCGGCGCTGCCATAGCGATCGCCAGCATTGTTGGAAACGATGCTGATATCGTCAGACGGCACGCCGCGATCTTCAAGGGCCGACACTGCAGCGCGGGCGTCCGAATAGTCGTCAAAAAGTCCACTAACGGTTTTCATGGGGATTTCCTCGTTGCTGGAGTTAGTTGGCAACAATGTTGCCCTGGTAGTCGAGCGCGACCTGCGTGGATTTGCCGTCCTTCGACGCAGTTGCGCGCCAGACGCCCTTGTCGTCGAGCTTGAGACCGGTCACATCGGTGTAGCCGGCGTCAGTAAGGCGATCCTTGGCCTGTTCTTCGGTGAAACTGTTGGCGCCGGCAACGGGCGCTGTTGGATTGGTAGTGTCTGGTGTTGCAACGGCAGGCGTATCACCATCTGCCGTAGCCGGCGGTGTGGCGGTCTGCGCGAGCGCGCCCAAACTCGATGCGCCGAGGAAGACCGCGGCGAGCAGCATATTTTTCATGATTTGGTTCCTTGTTTAGATCCTCTAGGCCCAGGTCCTATATCCGGGCGTTCTGAGGAAACGTTGAGATCATAAGAGCCACGTCCCGGTTCGTTTCGACCAGGTGAGCAGCATGATGGATAAGACCCAGCAGCCTGAGGGAACACTGCGCTTTAGCACGATGGATGCTCCCTTCGGACGGACGCTACATGGCGTCCATGCCCTTGATTGCATTGTCGAGATGCGACGTGCATTTCTCCATATCGTTCGCCATCATGGCATCTCTCGCCATGGTCAGTTCCTTGGTGGACTCTATCTTTTTTGCGCCGTCGGAGATTTGCGCGACTTGCTGTTCGGCCTTGGCGATTGAAGCTTCGTCGCAGACGACCTTTTGCTGTGCCAGAGCTGGGCTGGCAAATGCCGCGATGAGGGCGAGAGTAGCAATCGGTTTCAGCATTGGTATGTTCTCCATAGGGCCGATACGACACCGGCGTTCACGGCGATTGAACGGCAAAAAGGGTCTTTCTGTTCCCTTGATAGCCGGCCGAAAAACGAAGTTTTTTCAAGGAACATCCACGCGTTTGCTGCGTTTGGAGCGCGTGCAGCTGTGGGTCTGTTTGTGCGCTTTTTAGCCGTCTTGGCGGCGAACAGCGAGCGCGGTTGTTGGTGAATAGGACACGCTCACGTGGGGCAAGAGTGAGCCCTCGTCTCGTTCAGATTAAGACCACGAGGGCCGCAGGCTGACACGCCGGTGCGACAGAGAGGGTGGGATACGCGCATCTACAAATGTGACGTCAGCGGACTTTCGCTCTATTTCGCTATTCGTCACAGCGTTGGTGCCGTCAACGGGCCAGTCGGTTTTGTTGCCGACATTCTGCAGACTCGCACAGGCCGAAGAGCGGGACATTTCGGTCATAAGACAACGTTTATTTTTGGCCCTGGCGTGAGTGCTTTCGTCATGGCGATTTAAACACCCGTTTGCGTTGATTTCGCTTCGACGGAGGGCTTTGCGCGCTAGCCTTGTGGGTGGTCGTCAGGGGTGAAGATGCTCCCCGTCTCATCGCCATCCCAATAGGTGACTTTCGATGCGTGAACCTTGATCATCAAGAGACCGGGCGTGTCCACGCCTTGGGGAAACCATCTTTCAAGCTCGCTCATCCAATGCTCGGTAAACGTCTGCTTGTCATCCACGAGCGAAGCATTCCCTTCGATTGCAATGAAAATACCGGGTTTGCCGAGCAGGCTCGGACGAGCAGTGTAAGTCAGTGCTACCTTCGGATCTGCCTTGATCTCAGTAATTTTTTGTGACTGCTCAAAGCAGAAGAACCAGGTGTCCCCCACATAGTCGACGTCGCCATTGTTGCTCATTGGTCGGCTGGCGATGGTTCCGTCTGCCTTCTTTGTCGAAAGCATGCCGAAGTCGATATTCTTCAGTTCGTTCGAGATGTCGTTGAGTATCAAAGTCATCGTGCTCTCCCTTGGCCGTTTCAGGTCCTAACCGCGACAGCACAAACAGGTTCCTTGGCACCGCGCTGGCGCACTTCATCGGTCACGGTTCGCTGAAACCGGTCGCGGAAACACGGAAGCGACCTGCAGGATCGTTGCGAAAGATCAGTCCACCCCGCGCCTGCGATCGCGCCGGCACGTAGTCAAGCGTGATCTCCGCGGTCTCTATGACATTGTCGTTGTCGGTGATTTCGCCACGTACGACGACGGCGGCCGCCGTTCGGTCGGCTGCGTTGTTGACATCGAATATGACCAGATATCCGCCTGCACGCCCCATGCTGCTGACGACCGTCACCGAGAGGTCCGGAGGTCCATCGGCCTGGGTTGCAGCCTGATAGCTGATCCAGCCAATAAGCGCCGTGATCAGGATAGCGGATACTGCACCGGTTGCCCATTCGATCCAATGCGCCTTGCGATTTTCAACGGAGCCTAGTTTGGGGGACTTTGCCATCAAGTTACCTAAAGAATGAGCCGCGCGGCCGCTGCGCCGATTGCGCTCGGGAAGGCGAGAACCGCCGTGGCGACAATCGCTTGGATTGGATCGAGGCCGTCCAGCCGATGAAACGTCCACAGGCAATAGAGGCTGATCGCAAATGCGATGACGTAACCTGGCATTGTGAAGCGGATAAGGGCATGCCAGCCAGGTGTGTTCTCATCGAGTTCATGGCCGCCTATGAATGACAAGGCGTAGACGAAGCCATGCATCAGCAGGATCGACGCCGATATCGCGGCAATGGCGTGCCACAGCGACATCTTAAAGGATATCAGGATCATTTCTTCGGTTGGAGCGACGTTGAGACCGAGAAACAGAGCCCCAACGACCATCATAAAAAGTTCGCCACCGTAGCCATCGCCCCGGGTCTCGCCGATCGGATCCTTCTCGTCCTCGCTGCTTTCGGATCGTGTCCCCAGCTCGCTGCGGCCGAGCAAGGCGCCAATGCTGGCTGGGACCGCCTGGATGGCGATCATTCCAAGCACTTCTGGCAGGGCCTGGCCAATCTTTAGGACGCCAATGATGAAAAGAACAAAGGTACTCGCCGCGATACCCAGGCAGTATGCAATGCTTGCGTCTCGCAGCGCTTCGCGCCATGTCGTTACATTTTCAAAGCCGATCCGACGCGCAAGGAGGACAAGCAGCGGAATGTTGACCAAAAGCAAAATAAGCAGCCGGTCGCGGTCGATGTAGAGGCCGAGTTCCCACATTTCCATTGTGAGGAACATAGGCAGCGCAAAAAGCAGCGCGCCGGCGAAGCCGCGTGCCAGGCCCTTTGCGAAGCGGCCATGGTCAAAATCGGCCCGCGTCCCGCCCTTGGTCATCTTTCCCTCTCAAGGCTGCTGTCGCCTCACAAGGACGCGGCAGCATTTCTCGCTGACAGAGGTAACGTCGAGAGGCAGCGCAAGTTCCTGATGCTACAGCCGGCCCGTGCAGCCCCCTCGAAGTCGGCGTTTCCTTGCTTGCATCGATCAATTGCGCATCGAACCCGTTCAGCCGTCCGCACTCCGGTGATCACGACCGGCGCGTGGCGTTCAGGCTTTCGTTGCTCAGGGCATTGGAACAATAACAACGTCCACGTCTTTCCACCGGGTTGGTAGCCCTTGGGAAAGGGAATGTTCGTGAAGTTGGAGCAGTAAGCGATGCCCTTGGGTTCTTTCGACAAGGAGGGGAGTGAAGATATCTTGCGAGCGAGGCTTGCGGCCATCGTGGAGTCGTCCTTCGACGCCATCGTCAGCAAGGATCTCGATGGTACCGTTCGGACCTGGAACGGCGCGGCTGAGCGCATGTTCGGCTACTCAGCCGAGGAGATGGTCGGGCGATCAATCCTGACCATCATACCCACTCATCTTCACGACGAAGAGCGAGATCTGCTGCAGCGCCTGCGCAAAGGGGAACGGATTGAACATTTCGAAACCGCCAGGCAGCGCAAGGACGGGAGCTACATCACGGTATCGTTGACCATTTCCCCGATCCGCAACGCCAAGGGCCGCATCGTCGGGGCGTCCAAGATCGCGCGTGACATCACCCCGGCGAAAGATCGCGAAAGGCGAATTCGTCTGCTTCTGCGGGAGGTCAATCACCGGGTGAAGAACCAGTATGCCATCATTCTGTCGATGATCAGGCAAAGTAGAAGCGAAGAAGCAGAACCAGCAGCCTTCCAGAAGGACCTCGAAAACCGCATCTGGGCCCTTTCGGCATCCCATGATCTGATTGCATCGGCGGATTGGCAGGCAACGGATCTAAGAGGCTTGGTTGAAAAGCAAATCGCTGCATTTCATGCAGACGCGTTCTGTCGGATCTCTGGCCCGGACCTCGCCCTTGCCCCGGCCGCGATTGAAAATCTTGGAATGGCGATCCACGAGTTGGCCTTGCACTCTTCAAAGGGCGGGGTGCTGAGGGCGGGTGAGGGCACGATTTCAATCGCGTGGGATCTCGCCACGTCTGCGGCAGACCTCACCTTTTCCATGAGCTGGGAAGAGCAGCTTGGCCGAGGTCACGATTACGCGTTTCCGCGTTCGGGTTTCGGCGCTGTCGTGCTGAAGAGGACCGTGGCGCAAGCTTTGAACGCAAAGGTGCAAGCGACCTGCAGCGACGGGTGCCTTCGGTGGAAACTGGTCGGGCCAGCGGGTCGTTTCCTGGAATGGCCGCAGCTTTCGCTATGAAGCCTTCCACTGACAACCGTGCGGTGTGACTGAAATGTGACAGGCGATGCCTGCCGAAAAGGAAATGGCGGCAGAGAGATGGAAAACGAGTGGAGGAGCCATAGTTAGAACGTCGCAGCGCGTTGTCCCAGTCAGGCGGCGCCAGGGGGAGGTATCGGGGCAGGCAAGTGAACGGCTCGTGGTTTCGAAAAGTTTGCCCGCTTCGGCCATCTGCTTGGCGATGGCGAGACGGGAACGGGTCGACCAATCTGGACCAGGTGGAGGAGTGTCATTAGAACCTTCGCCTGAACCGATTTGGTTTCCCCTCCATTAACGCGTTGGCCGTAAACGTCCGCTGTTTCCACCGGACAACTCAACAACTGCTCTTCCCCGGAGTCTGAATGTCAGCGACAGCAACCAAAAGCCTGAACTCGCGCTCGTTCCAGGGCATCCTTGGCCTTGAACCGGCCGTGGCGCTTGGCCTGGCAGCCACCCTCTTCTTTTTCGTCGCGAGCAGTGTCGTTGCCTATCTCAACCTGGAGGCGCTGCAGCGAGGCAACGAGAGGATCGTGCAAACGCATGTCGCCATTGTTTCTCTCGATGAACTGCTGTCGCTTGTTCAGGATGCCGAGACCGGTCAGCGTGGATTCCTGTTGACGAATAGCGGCGGGTATCTCGCGCCCTACAACGCGGCAGTTCGCGCCATCCGGCCAAAACTCGATCAGATCGGCGACCTCACTGCGGCCAATCCGGGGCAGAGCCAGCGGCTCATAACCCTTAGGCAGCATGTGGAGGCCAAACTTGCGGAGCTTGGTGAGACCATCGATCGGAGACGGGCCGACGGGCTCGAGGCAGCGATCGCGATGGTGAACTCCGATCGCGGCAAGATCGAAATGGATGCGGTCCGCGCTCAGATTGCGGCGATGTCCGGCGCCGAGCTGGACGTGCGCCTTGATCGACTGGCCGAAATGAAAGGCGCACAGAAGACGGCGCGCCTCAGCACCCTATTTTCCGCTGTTCTCGGAATTGCCCTGACCGCGGCAATCGCCTTCCTCATCCGCAGGGCCGCGATCGCCCGCCGAAGGGATGAGTGGCTGCAGGCCGGCCAGGTCGGGCTGGCGTCAGCGATGATGGGCGATCAATCGATCGAGCAGTTGGGCAACAACATTCTCGACTTCCTTGCGCCCTACGCCGGCGCCGTTTCGGGAGCGGTCTTCATCGGCGGTGGTGGTTCGTTCCAGCGGGCAAGTGTCCGGGGTGTGCCCGCCGAGGCGAACCTGCCGACGACGGTTCGTCCCCGCGAAGGCCTTTTGGGCCAGGCGGTTGCGGAGGGGACCTCGATCGTGGTCGACGATGTACCGGATGGCTATCTTGCCTTCGGCTCGGCGCTTGGGATGGACAAGCCGCGCCATCTCGCTATCCAGGCGGGAAAGGTCGACGGATCCGTGAATTCGGTGATCGAACTCGGCTTTCTCACGCCGGTTGACGAGACGATCGTTACCCTTCTTGATCGCGCATCGGAGGCTATCGCGATTGCCGTGAAGTCGGCGACCTATCGCGGCCAGCTTCAAGACCTGCTGGAGGAAACGCAACGGCAGTCCGAAGAGTTGCAAACGCAAAGCGAGGAGCTGCGCGTTTCAAACGAAGAGCTTGAAGAGCAGGGGAGGGCGCTTAAGGAATCGCAGGCGCACCTTGAGCAGCAGCAGATCGAACTTGAGCAGAACAACGCTCAACTGGAAACACAGGCGCAGCGGCTTGAGCTTCAGCGCGATGACCTGGAGCGCGCAAACGTATCCATATCGGCCAAGGCCAAAGAACTCGAGCAGGCAAGCCGGTACAAGTCCGATTTCCTTGCCAACATGTCTCACGAGCTGCGTACGCCGCTGAACTCTTCCTTGATTCTGGCCAAGCTGCTCGCTGACAATGCCGACGAAAACCTGACTGAGGAGCAAGTGAAGTTTGCCAAGACGATCCAATCCTCGGGCAATGATCTGTTGAACCTGATCAACGACATTCTCGATCTCTCCAAGATCGAGGCAGGGCATGTGGAAATCCGGCCGGAAGCGGTGTCGCTGGAGCGTCTGGCCGGAAACCTTCGCCAGGTCTTCATGCCGTTGGCGACTGAGAAGAAACTCGGGTTTTCCGTTGAGCTTTCAGGAGATCTCCCGGTCAGCATCGAAACCGATCCGTTGCGGCTCGAACAAATCCTCAAGAACTTGCTTTCCAACGCGATCAAATTTACCGAGACCGGCAAGGTTACCTTGGTGATTGGCTCGGTTGCCGAAGGTAAGATTAGCTTCTCCGTCAGCGACACCGGAATCGGAATTGCACAGGAACACCAGCGGGCGATCTTCGATGCCTTCCATCAGGCCGATGGCACAATCAGCCGTAAGTATGGCGGCACCGGGCTCGGTCTTTCCATCTCTCGGCAACTGGCGCGGCTTTTGGGCGGAACGATCGTGCTTCAAAGCCAGGCGGGACAGGGCAGTACGTTTACCGTTACCATCGGGGAACGGTTCGATGTGGCCAAGCCGACAGCTCTTGCGCCAAGTCCAGGAACGCTCGCAACGACGGTCACGGCGCAAAAGGCAAGTTCGGTTACGCCGAGGCCGATCCGCCGGATCGACGACGACCGCGATGTTCTGACAGATACCAAACGCGTGCTGTTGGTGATCGAAGATGATGACACTTTTGCCGGCATCGTCCGTGACCTGTCGCGGGAAATGGGTTTCCAGGCAATTGTCGCGGCAACCGCCGAAGAGGCGCTTTCGCTTGCGAAGGAATTCATGCCAAGCGCCGTCGTGCTCGATATAGGGTTGCCGGACCAATCGGGCCTCGCCGTCCTCGACCGACTAAAGCATGATGTCTTGACCCGTCATATCCCGATCCATGTCGTGTCGGGGAGCGATCACACCGAGAGTGCCTACTCTCTCGGGGCTGCCGGTTATGCCATCAAGCCCGTCAATCGAGAAGAACTGTTGAAGGTTCTGCAAAAGCTCGAGGCGCGGTTTACGAAACAGATGCATCGCGTCCTGGTCGTCGAGGACGATCCGGTTCAGCGCGAAGCGGTGGCAAAACTGATCGGCACCCAGGACGTCGAGACGGTGACCGCCAGCACCGCCGCCGAATGCCTTGACCTGCTGAAGCACCAGACTTTCGACTGCATGGTGCTTGACCTGTCGTTGCCTGACGCGTCGGGATATTCGTTGCTGGAGACGCTGAGCTCACAGAGCGCCTATGCCTTCCCGCCCGTCATCGTTTATACCGGACGCGAACTCTCGGCGGATGATGAGCAAAAGTTGAGGCGCTACTCGAAGTCGATCATCATCAAGGGGGCGAAATCCCCCGAACGACTGCTCGATGAAGTGAGCCTGTTCCTGCATCAGGTGATATCGGAACTGCCGGACGAACAGCAAAAGATGATCCGCAAGGCGCGCAACCGCGATGCGCTGTTGGAGGGGCGTCGCATTCTCGTGGTGGAAGACGATATCCGAAACGTCTACGCGCTCACCAACATTCTCGAACCGCGCGGTGCGATCGTTGAGATCGCGCGCAACGGCCGCGAGGCACTGGAGGCTCTCGAGAAAGCTTCATCTGGCCCCGGGCGCCCGATCGAACTCGTGCTGATGGACGTCATGATGCCTGTGATGGACGGGTTGGTCGCAACCGCTGAAATCCGAAGGAACCCGGCTTGGAGGAAGTTGCCAATCATTGCGCTGACCGCCAAGGCAATGCCGGACGATCAGGAGCGCTGCATTGAGGCTGGGGCGAATGATTACATGGCCAAGCCGCTGGACGTGGACAGGCTCCTGTCGCTGGTGCGTGTATGGATGCCCAAATGACCGAAGCCACCGCCGCTGAAAAGGTGGAAGACATCGAAATCCGGCTGCTGCTGGAAGCGCTGTTTCTCAAATACCACTATGACTTTCGCAACTATGCGATGGCCTCGATCAAGCGCCGCCTGAAGAAGGCGCGCGAACAACTGGGGTTCGAAACTATCTCGGCGATGCAGGAGGGACTTCTGCACGATCAGGCAATGCTGCCGCAATTGCTGCGTTTTCTGACCGTCCAGGTGAGCGAGATGTTTCGCGATCCGAGTTACTTCCAGGCGATCCGGGAAAAGGTCGTTCCCCACTTGAGGACCTACCCTTCCTTGAAGGTGTGGATTGCTGGCTGCAGCAGCGGCGAAGAGCTTTATTCGCTGGTTATTCTGTTTCGCGAAGAAGGCCTCGAAGATCGTACGATCTTCTATGCCACTGACATCAGTCATGAAGCGCTGGAGGCGGCCGAGGCCGGCGTCTATGCACTCGACAGGATACAGCTTTTCACCGAGAACCATCGCAAGTCGGGCGGAAAGTCATCGTTGTCGGACTACTATCAGGCGGCATACGGCAAGGCGCTGTTCGATAAGACCTTGCGCCGGCATGTGGTGTTTTCGGATCACAGCCTGGTAACCGACGCTGTTTTTGCAGAAATGCACCTCATATCGTGCCGAAACGTCATGATCTACTTCGACCGTGCGCTTCAGGACCGCGCGGTGGGTCTATTCAAGGACTCGCTCGCTCGCAAAGGTTTCCTTGGGCTCGGCGCCAAGGAGAATTTGCGCTTTTCCCTTCATGCCGATGCATTCACGGATTTCGTGCGTGAGGAGAAGATCTACCAAAGGCGTGTCGAATGACGCCAGCAAAAGCTCAAGCGGTGATCATTGGCGCTTCGGCGGGGGCTGTCGAAGCACTTTCGGCCATCCTGCCGGCGTTGCCGCGAAGCTTCCGGTTGCCCGTAATCGTGGTCGTTCACGTTCCATCCGACAGGCCGAGCCTTATGGTCGACCTGTTTCGCGCAAAGTGCCGGTTGCCTGTCGAGGAGGCCGAGGACAAACAGTCGCTCGAGGCCGGCACGATCTATTTTGCGCCGCCGGACTATCATCTGCTCGTTGAAACGGACAGGAACCTGTCCCTCTCCTCTGATGAGCCTGTCCTCTTCTCCCGCCCATCGATCGACATACTTTTCGAAAGTGCTGCCGATGCCTTCGGTCCCGATCTTGTCGCGATTGTCCTGACCGGCGCCAATCGTGATGGGGCAGACGGCCTGGCGGCTGTCCACAAAGCAGGCGGGACGGCGATCGTGCAAAACCCTGAAAGCGCTCACGCTCGCGCCATGCCGGAAGCTGCAATCCAATCATGCCCGAGCGCGATCGTCCTGTCGCTCGATGCCATTGCCGAATACTTGAAAGAGGTCTGAGAACAACTATGGAGCCCGTCCCGTTTCTACTGGTCGATGACCTCGAGGAAAACCTCATATCGCTCGAGGCACTGCTTCGCCGCGACGATCGCCTTCTCATGAAGGCGCGGTCCGGCGACCAGGCGCTTGAGATCCTGCTTCAACAAGACGTGGCGCTCGCGCTCGTCGACGTTCAGATGCCGGGTCTGGACGGTTTCGAACTTGCCGAGCTGATGCGCGGCAACGAACGCACGCGGCACATTCCCATCATCTTCGTTACGGCGGGTATTGCAGACGGCCGACGCCGCTTTCGCGGCTACGAGGCTGGCGCGGTGGACTTCATCCAAAAGCCGATTGAACCGGACGTTCTGTCAAGCAAAGTCGACGTGTTCTTCGAACTGTACCGGCAAAGGCAGCAACTCGCCGCGCAACGAGATGAGCTCGCTGCCCAGGCGCAGGCGCTCAAGCAGGCAGCGGAGCACAAGGATATCCTGCTGCGGGAAATCAATCACCGCATCAAGAACCTGTTCAGTCTCACCGCCGGGTTGATCTCGGTGAGCGCCAGGCAAGCCACAACCGTCTCCGATCTCGAGGCTGATCTGCGGTCGCGGCTACACGCGTTGTCTCGCGCCCACGAGCTTACACTGCCCGACCTCGTCGGAGAGGACGATCGCGGAGACATCGCGACGACGGTTGTGGCGCTGTTGAAGGCGATCGTTGCGCCACACGACCACGCTCACGGCTCTCGCATCCTGATCTCCGGAACGGACGCTCCCCTCGGCGACAAGGCACTGACGTCAATGGCGCTCCTTCTGCACGAGCTAACCACCAACGCTGTCAAGTATGGTGCCCTTTCCGGCCCTGCGGGGCAATTGAGCATCGACCTTTCGACGATCGACGAAGAACTTCACGTCAAGTGGAGTGAACACGGATCACATCCCTTGTCCGAGAGCTCCGAAAGGACGGGATTTGGAACGACGCTGGAGAAAGCGGCAATCTTGGGATTGAACGGATCGCTGGCGCGAAATTGGCGGACAGATGGGCTTTGTCTGGCGCTCCGCATCCCGCTGGCCAATCTAAAAAGCTGATCAGTCGTCGCCCTGCTCGCGGACGGGAGAGCGACTTTTCCCATGGCCGTCGCAGGCGACGCCCAAAGAAGGCCAGCGCAGCTCCGAGCTCCGTCGAGGAAGGATCTACAATCTGTGTGCCATCGACCCGAATGATCGTCACTTGGACGCGGGCCGTCGCGGATCGGAGCGTCAACGAAGGAGAGGAATCTAAAACCGTTCCAGCATCTTCTTGAGAGTTACGTTCTGCGCACGGAGTTGTTCCGCCAGCAGTTTTCGGAGGCGGCTGTTTTCCGCATCAAGTGAAACCAACTCTTTCAAGGGCAGCGTTGGCGCCGAAATCGACTCCAGATCCGACTGTTTCTCCGTTGGTTCCAAAGCGGTCCTCGGGGAGGGGCGGGGAGGATGCTTCCCGCTGGCGCGTTTCGGTAAACTGCGGGTCCTGGCGACAGTGAGCGGGCCAATTGCGGTCTCCCGAGCTTTATCAGCGACATTGGCATTTAAATGCGCCGCAGCGACGTGGTCAGCCGCCTCATTCGTCGGTTCGGGCGCCGTGATCACGGCCGGTTCGTCAACAAGACTCGGGACATCAGCATCACAGGCGGGATCAATGCCGCCGTCGGCATTCAATTCTTGACGGCCGAACAGATGAGCCGCTTCGTTTTCAACCTCGCGCGCAAGGGTCTTGAGATCTGTGTTGCCCCAGATCGAACCCGCTTGCGCTTTTGGCTGACGGCGGCCGGACTTGAACTCAACAACGAACCTGCGTTGTGGCGTTTTCATATAGTTTGAACCCAATGTAGATCGACGTACTGCGGCATGATTGGGTGCACAACGTCGGGTGCAACCTCGCATCTCAGCCGCCCGCCAAAGGAGCGGTGGAGCCACAGCGCTCAGCGCGTGGCTTCTCCGGGCCTCAATCTATGCCAAGCCTCTTGCGCAGGTCGGCATTCTCAGTGCGCAGTTTTTCCGTCAGGAGTTTTCGCAGCTTCTGGTTCTCGGCGTCGAGCTTCACCAGTTCGGCGAACTCGTCGCTGGCCGATGCGGGCTTTTTGCTCGTCTTATCATCCGCCTTTAAGCTACCCCTCCAATTATAGTAGGTCTGCTCGGATATTCCTGCGCTTTTAATCGCATCTTTGATCGTGCTCGTGCCGTCTGCGACCTGGGCCCCGATCTGCCTCAGCTTCTCGAGTTTATCTTGTTCGCTGAACTTACGGGACTTGGTGGGTTGCTTTGATGCTGTTGCCTTCGAAGTCGCCCGTGTGGTTTCCCCAGCCGCTTTCTGACGCTTCGTCGCGCTTCGCTTTGCTCGCTCGGGTGTGTGCACAGTCGTTGCGTCCTCCGCAACCAGGCTGGTTGGCGTCGTGTTTTCGTCAGGCATTAGTGATCCCTTTTTTATGGTCGCCCTTTTTTCAACCGAGTGAAGACCAGAGTCAACATTACTTGCCGGTCGATTTTTGGTGTCGATCCAATAGGGTATACGGATTGGCTAGAAGTTTCCATGCTGGAGCAACTAGACACTAAACCCGAGGGTCCAGATCGGCGTTCGCCGACAAGGCTTCAATTGCACTGCAGGCTCAACGGTTGTCGATGGGGCGGCGTAGCACTTCCCCATCGACAGCAAGGTTCAAATTGCGTGCATTGGCAGCTGCACTCATCTTGCCTTTGCTTTGCCAAGGACAGATGTGACGGCCTCGACCGCCGCTTTCACCACAACATTGGCCTCGTCCTTTGTGAGGCAAAGCGGTGGCGCAAAGCCGAGGATATCACCTTGCGGCATGGCCCGCCCGATGACGCCGCGCTCAAGCAGGGCAGCCGCAACTTGCGGGCCGATCTTCTTTGCCGGATCGAAAAATACCCGGTCGTCCCTATCCTCGACGAACTCAATTGCGGCCATCAGGCCATCGCCACGTACTTCGCCCACATGTCTGTGGTCAGCGAGTGACTTCGTCAGTTCAAAGCGGAAATAGGCACCCGTGCTGCCGGCATTTTCAACCAGGCCCAACTCGTCGATCAGTTCGAGATTGGCGACCCCCGCGGCCGCACAGATCGGATGGGCGGAATAGGTCCAGCCATGGCCGATCGCGCCCAGTTCGTCAGATCCTTGCACCAGCACCTGCCACATCTTATCCGATACGATCGTGCCGGAAAGCGGCGCGTAGGCCGAGGTCAGACCCTTGGCAATGGTGATGAGGTCGGGCTTCATGCCGTAGTGGTCCGATCCGAACATCGTGCCGAGACGGCCGAAACCGGTCACCACCTCGTCTGCGACGAGCAGGATGTCGTATTTTTCGAGCACAGCCTGGACCTTCTGCCAGTAGCCCTTCGGCGGCGGCACGATGCCGCCAGTACCGAGGATCGGCTCGCCGATGAGGGCGGCGATCGTCTCCGGTCCTTCCGCAAGGATCATCTCCTCGAGCTTGTCGGCGCAATATTGCGAGAACTGCTCTTCATCCATCGAGCGATCGGGGCGTCGGAAGAAGTAGGGTGCTTCGGTGTGCAGGATCGGCGCGCGCGGCAGGTCAAAGGCGTTGTGGAATAGATGCAAGCCGGTCAGGGAGCCCGTCATGACGCCGGAGCCGTGATAGCCGCGCCAGCGGGAGATGATCTTCTTCTTTTCCGGCCGGCCAAGGATGTTGTTGTAGTACCAGATCAGCTTGATGTTGGTCTCGTTGGCATCGGAGCCTGAAAGACCGAAATAGACGCGGCTCATGCCCGCCGGCGCACGATCGATGATCATCTTGGAAAGCGTGATCGACGCTTCCGTACCGTGGCCGACATAGGCGTGATAATAAGCAAGGTTCTTCGCCTGCTCGGCGATCGCGTCTGCGATCTTCTGCCGGCCGTAGCCCACATTGACGCAATAAAGGCCAGCAAAGGCATCGAGGCTCGTCCTGCCGCTGGTGTCGGTAATATACACACCTTCGCCGCCGCCGATCACCCGGGTCGGTGTTTCACCACGCGCATGCATGCCCATATGCGTGGAGGGGTGGAAGAAGTGATCACGGTCCCAGGCGCTGAGTTCGTTGCTTTTTTCGAGCATGGTCTTTCCTTTCGCGTATGAAATGTGGCGCCTGCGCTCAGGCGGCCGTATCGATGCAGAGATATTTGAGTTCGGTGAAGGCCTCGATGCCGTGGCGGGAGCCTTCGCGGCCAAGGCCCGACTGTTTCCAGCCGCCGAAGGGGATCGGTCCACCGGTGATTTTCACCCGATTGATCGCGACCATCCCGTACTCCAAAGCCCGTGCAAGACGCATCTGGCGCGCTCCGTTTTCGGTGACGACATAGGCGACGAGGCCGTACTCGGTGTCGTTTGCCCGGGCGACTACTTCGGTCTCGCTGTCGAAGGCGGTGACCGCGGCAACCGGGCCGAAGGTCTCCTCACGCATGATCAGCGCATCGTCCGGTACATCCGTCAAAAGGGTCGGCTCGAAGAACAGAGCGCCTGTCTTGTGGCGCTTGCCGCCCGCCAGCAGCTTTGCGCCGCGCTTCAGCGCATCGGCGACCTGTTCTTCCACCTTGGCGATGGCACGCTCGTGCATCAGGGGGCCGATCTCGGCGTCTGGTTCGAGGCCCGAGGCAACCTTCAGCGCTTCGATGCGAGCCTTGAAGGCCCGCGTGAAGTCCGCAAGTGCAGGGCGCTCGACATAAATGCGGTTGGCGGCGAGGCAATCCTGCCCGGATGTGGCGAACTTCGCCGCCATTGCGATGTCGGCAGCCTTCTCGATGTCGGCATCGGCAAAGACGATCAATGGTGCATGGCCACCGAGCTCCATCACCATCCGCTTCATGGTGTCAGCGCACTGGCCCGCAATCAGCTTGCCGATCTGCGTCGAGCCGGTGAAGCTCATGGCGCGAATACGCGGATCGGCATTCATGCGGCCGACGATCGTGGCGGCATCGCCGGTCACCACATTGAAGGCGCCCGCGGGAAGCCCAGCCCGCTCGCCAAGTTCGGCAAGGGCGAGCGCTGAAAGCGGCGTTTCGCTGGAGGGATGCGCAACGACCGTGCAGCCGGCGGCAAGGGCAGCTGCGGCCTTCCGGGTGATCATGGCTGAGGGGAAGTTCCACGGCGTCACGATCCCGACGACACCCAGCGCCTCGCGCCGCACGATCATTTCGGCTCCGGGCAGATGGCTGGTGACGCTTTCCGCATTCAGCCGCTTTCCTTCCTCCGCGTACCATTCGACGAAGGAGGCCGCGTAGTCGATTTCACCGCGCGATTCGGCGAGTGGTTTGCCCTGTTCCAGCGTCATCAAGAGCGCAAGGTCCTCGCGCGCCTCCAGTATCAGGTCGTGCCACTTGCGAAGAATCGCGGAACGCTGCTGCGGCAGCATGCTGCGCCAGGCGGGCAGTGCGTCACTCGCCGCCGAGATGGCTTCTGCGGCCTCATCGGCACCAAGGGCTGCGACCCAGGCAAGCGTCGCCGACGAGGCAGGGTCCGTCACCTTGAAGCTTGCGCCGTCGCGGCTAGCAATCCAGCGCCCACCGACATAGGAGAGCTCCCTTAAGAGGTGCGGATCGGCAAGGCGGGCAAGCGCGTCGTGAAAGGTCGTGCGGGCAAATACGGCGGTCATGGCAGCCTCCTCTTGGTGTCTGGAGGGAGTCTGCCAGAGGGCGAGGGACAGATTGTCCATTGCCGGGGTGGGCGTCAGAGACTTTGGCTAAAGATTGGCCCGGCCGTAGACAATCTCTCTATTCGGAAGGGGGAAGCAACGTCTCGAGTGGAAGCACGATCTCCTCCTTCACCGTCTTGGTGACGATGTAGGTGAAGTAGCGGTCGATGCCGAGCTCACGGTCAAGCAGGCTGTCGACAAGGCGCTGGTACGCATCGATATCACGCGCCACGATCTTCAGGATGTAATCGACGCCACCGCCGACCGACCAGCAGGCCACGATTTCGGGCGTTGTCGCGACAGCCCGTTCGAAGCGTTCGAAATCCACCTGCCGATGATTGGCGAGCGTCACCTCCATCATCACGCTGGCAACAGGCGCAACGCGTCGCACCGCAACACGCGCGTGATATCCCGTGACGATGCCGGCCTTTTCCAGCTTGCGCAGGCGCAGCCAGCAGGGCGTTGGTGAGAGACCCGCCCGTTCCGCCAGCGCCAGCTTGGTGATGCGTCCGTTCTGCTGGATCGCCTCCAGGATACGCAGGTCGATGGCGTCGAGTTTCATTCGGGGCGCCCTCCGGGCGGGGATCGTGTCAAAGCGGAGGAAAAGACAATGGGAAACCATTTTGGCATTGTCAATTGAACTGATTTTGAGCACTGTCGAAATCATGACAAATTGGCGACCCGACATATCCCAGTTGCGCCGGCCGGCCTATCTCTCCCTCGCCGAGCAGATCGCCCGTGCCATCCAGGAAGGGCATCTGCCGAACGGGACGCGCCTGCTGCCACATCGCAAGCTCGCCGACGACCTGAAACTTTCCGTGCAAACCGTCAGCCGCGCCTATGACGAACTGATCCGACGAGGGCTCATTTCCGGAGAAATTGGTCGCGGTTCCTTCGTGCAGACAAGGCCGAAGGAGCCTGAGCCACCCTACCTGCCGGAGCGTCTTGGCGAACTGGTGGATCTCTCGATCCTGAAACCTGTGTGCGAGCAACTCCATCTGGAGCGCATGCGCGCAGCCTTCGGGTGGCTGGCGGAGAACCTGCCGTCAAGTTCGGCGCTTTCCTTCCGGCCGAATATGGTTTTCCCGCGCCATCGCACCGTCGCGGCCGAGTGGCTGTCGCGGTGCGGTCTCGATGTATCGCCCCTCAATATCAGTCTGACGAATGGCGCAACCTCAGGCATGACAGTGGCGCTGATGAGCGTCGCTCCGCCAGGCTCGACCGTTGCGACGGAGGCGATCAGCCACCACACGCTCGTGCCGCTTTCCAGCTACCTTGGCCTTCATCTCGAGGGCTTGCCGATCGATCGCGAAGGCATGATCCCCGAGGCGTTGGATGAAGCTTGCCGCACCGGCGTCATCCGCGCCGTCTTTCTCCAGCCCTCGGTGATCAATCCGACCGCGGCGTTGATGGGGCCCGAGCGCCGGCAGGCGCTTGCCGAGGTCGCACGACGCCACGATATCGCGATCATCGAGAACGACATCCTGGGGCCGCTTGTGGAAGGTCGGGCGCCGCCGATTGCGGCCTATGCGCCGGAGCGCACCCTCTACGTCACCAGCTTCACAAAGATCACGGTACCGGGCCTGCGCATCGGCTATCTTGCCGCTCCGGATCGCTATGTCGCAGCGGTTGCCAACCGCCATCTCGTCTCCAACTGGATGGCGACGCCTTCAATCGCCGAGATCGCAACACTTTGGGTCAGCGACGGCACGGCGATGGAACTCGTCAATTGGCAGCGCCGGGCACTTGGCGTTCGTCACGCGATCGCCGAGGATGCGCTTGCGGGCTTGCCCTATTATAGCCATCCGCAGAGCCTGCATGTGTGGCTACCCTTACCGGAAGGGCATGCGGAGGAAGGGTTCGTATCCCAGGCGCGTCTGCGCGGTGTCGCTATTGCGCCCGGCTCTTCGTTCCGCACGGCCGACCAGGGTTGGCAGCCGGCGGTGCGCATTTCGCTCGGATCGACCACCGAGCAGGAATTGCGCACCGGACTTGGCATTCTCGCCTCACTCGCCAGCGGAAATCCAGAAGCGCTGTTGCTCGCGATTTGAGTGAACTGCCTTGCAAATGGGCGATGTCAGAATAATTGTACTGATATTATTATTGACATTGACATGATTTTGTTTGCCGCGCATCGTTGCTCCATCACTTGTCTCAATAGGGAGAGACATGCATGGCAGCGCCGATCATCCGCATCGACAACATCACCAAACGCTACGGTCCCTTGACCGTACTCGACGGTTTGTCGATGGACGTGCTGCCGGGCGAAAAGCTGGCGCTTATCGGTCCCTCCGGATCGGGCAAGACAACGATCCTGCGCATTCTCATGACATTGGAGGCGATCAGCGGCGGCCATATCGAGGTCGACGGCGACCAGCTTTATCATATGCCGAAGAACGGCAGCCTCGCGCCGGCCGACGACCGCCATCTGCACAAGATGCGCGAGAAGATCGGCATGGTCTTCCAGCACTTCAATCTCTTCCCGCACAAATGCGTGCTCGACAATGTCACGCTCGCGCCGATGCTGACGAAAGGCATGGCGAAGGCCGCGGCGGAGAAGCGGGCGATGGAGCTTCTCGACATGGTGGGCATGGCCGACAAGGCAAAGAGCATGCCCGCGCAATTGTCCGGCGGACAGAAGCAGCGCGTTGCGATCGCCCGGGCGCTGGCTCTTTCGCCAAAGATCATGCTGTTTGACGAGGTGACCTCGGCACTCGACCCGGAACTGGTCGAAGAAGTGCTGAATGTCATGCGCAAGCTTGCGGTCGAAACAGACATGACCATGCTGCTCGTCACGCATGAGATGGGTTTCGCCCATGATTTTGCCGATCGCATTCTCTTTTTCGACCGCGGCAAGATCGTCGAGGAGGGCAAGCCGGACGAGATTTTCCGCACGCCCAAGCAGGAACGCACGCAGACCTTCCTGCGCAAGATCATCGCGGCAGGGCACCGCGTCTGAGCGGCTTTGCCGCCCGGAAACAAGGCTCCAAACAAAAACCAGGGACAGCCAGAGGAGTTCGCAACTATGAGCATGAGAACCTTTTTGACCATAACCGCCAGCGCGGGCGCCCTCACGGCAATGGTTGCCGCAGCGCCAGCCTGGGCCGACGGCAAGCTTGAGGAACTGAAGGAACAGGGTTTCGCCCGTGTCGCCATCGCCAACGAACCGCCCTTCACGGCAGTTGCCGCCGACGGCAAAGTTTCTGGTGCAGCTCCGGACGTCGCGCGTGAGGTCTTCAAGCGCCTCGGTGTCGAAGACATCGTCGCCTCGATCTCGGAATATGGTGCGATGATCCCGGGTCTTCAGGCCGGCCGTCATGATGTCATCACTGCCGGCCTCTTCATGAAGCCGGAACGTTGCAACGCGGTTGCCTATTCAGAACCGATCCTTTGTGACGCCGAAGCCTTCGCGCTGAAAAAGGGCAACCCGCTGAAGCTCAAGAGCTACAAGGATATCGCCGACAACCCGGACGCCAAGATCGGCGCGCCAGGTGGCGGTACGGAAGAAAAGCTCGCGCTCGAAGCCGGCGTCCCGCGCGATCGTGTCATTGTCGTTCCGGATGGCCAGAGCGGCCTGAAGATGCTGCAGGACGGCCGTATCGACGTCTATTCGCTGCCGGTGCTTTCCATCAACGCTCTTGTCGCCAAGGCGAACGACCCCAGTGTCGAAGTCGTGGCGCCGGTTGAAGGCGCGCCGGTCTATTGCGACGGCGCGGCCTTCAAGAAGGGCGAGGAAGCCTTGCGCGATGCCTTCGACGTGGAACTCGCAAAGCTCAAGCAGTCGGGCGAGTTTGCCAAGATCATCGAACCCTATGGCTTCTCTGCCGCGGCCGCGATGTCGACGACCCGCGAAAAGCTCTGCGCCGCAAAGTAAGGCCGCAGCAATCGGGCCTCTTCCCAAACCGGGGAGAGGCAGTCCGCTCCCTCGTATATGGAAGAACGATGACCGACTGGTCCGGCTACATAGGGCTGATCCTTGAAGGCGCGCTCGTGACGCTTGAGCTTACCGTGCTCGGCTCATTGCTCGCGCTCGTCATGGCATTCGTCGCGGGTCTTGGGCGCGTCAGCCGCATTTTCGTGGTTCGCGCGCTTGCCACCACCTATATCGAGTTTTTCCGCGGCACGTCGATCTTCGTCCAGCTGTTCTGGGTCTACTTCGTGCTGCCATTCGCCGGCGTCACCTTGTCGCCGCTTCAGGCCGGCGTACTGGCGCTGGGACTGAACGTGGGAGCTTATGGGGCGGAGGTCGTGCGCGGCGCGGTCAAAGCGATCGGCCGCGAGCAACGCGAGGCCTGCATAGCGCTCAATCTCTCGCGCTATCAGTCGATGCGTTACGTTGTCCTTCCGCAGGCCCTGCCGCTGATGCTTCCGACCTTCTGCAACAACGCGATCGAGCTCTTGAAGGGTACGGCCGTCGTGTCGCTGATCTCGCTCACCGACATGACCTTTCAGGCCCAGGTGGTCCGCGCCCAGACCGGCAGCACGCTCGTTCCTTTCGCAACGATTCTCGTGCTCTACTTCCTGATGGCACTCGCCATCTCCAACGGCATGCGCTGGCTGGAACGCCGGGTAACACGTGGCCTTGATGGCGTGAGGACCTGACGATGGAATGGGACTGGAATTTCGTTTGGGAAATCATGCCGACCCTGCTTGAGGGTCTGAAGATCACCATATTGGCAACCGTTTTCGGCGCGGCACTCGCTGCCATCATCGGCCTCGTCTTTGCCATCCTGCGCATGACCGCGCCTAAGCCGATTGCGAAGGTCACGGGCTTCATCGTGGAGTTCATTCGCGGCACGCCGCTCCTGGTCCAGCTCTACTTCATCTTCTTCGTGTTGCCGGATATTGGCGTTCGCCTGCCGGCAATGCTCGCCGGCATCATCGGCCTTGGGCTCCACTATGGCACCTATGCGGCGGAGGTCTACCGCGCCGGTATCGAGAACGTGCCGCGCGGCCAATGGGAGGCGGCCAAGGCGACGAACCTCACCGGCCGCCAGACCTGGGTCCACGTCATCCTGCCACAGGCGATCCCGCCGATGATCCCGGCGCTGGCCAACTATCTGATCGCCATGTTCAAGGAGACACCGCTCCTTTCCGCCATCACAGTGCTCGAACTGATGAACCAGGCGAAAAGCGTGGCCAACAGCAGCTATCGCTACATCGAGCCGATGACGCTGGTCGGGGTCTTCTTCCTGATCATGAGCCTGATCTCCGTCGTCTTCCTGCGCTGGCTGGAAGAACGATACGCCCAAGTGGAGGAGCGCTGATGCGAGCGGTCGATCTTACACTTTCCTCGCGCATGCCGAAGCTGGATGAGCGTCCGCTCGACAAGCGCATCGGCCTGATCATCCTTGCGACCGACCACACCACGGAAGTGGACTTCCATCGCATGGTGGCAAGCGAGCAGATTGGCGTCTATGCGACGCGCATTCCCTACGCGAACCCGGTGACGCCGGAGAACTTGCGCGCCATGCAGCCCTCGCTGACATCAGCGGCCGCACTGATCCTGCCGGACGAACCTCTAGACATCGTCATGTATTCCTGCACCTCCGCGTCCGTCGTCATCGGCGACGCGCAAGTCAAGGCGGCGGTCCATGCGGCCAAGCCAAGTGCTTCCGTCGTCACGCCGACTGCGGCGGCGGCCTCTGGCCTCAAGGCGTTCGGTGCCAAGCGGATTTCCGTACTGACGCCCTACACGATCGAGACCAGCGAGCCGATGGCTAACTATTTCGTGTCGCTTGGCTTCGACATCGCCCGTTTCACTTGCCTCGGTCTTGATGACGACCGGGAGATGGCGCGCATTTCTCCGGACGAAATCGTCGCCTTTGCGAAGCAAGCGACGGCGCCAGACAGCGACGCGCTTTTCATATCGTGTACGGCGGTGCGGGCGGCAGGCGTCGCGGCCGAGATCGAAGCCGTCATCGGCAAGCCGGTCGTTACCAGCAATCTCGCCACCGCCTGGGCCTGCCTGCGCCTCTGCGGCAATGAGACGGCACGGCCGGATCTCGGGCAACTCATGACACTTGCCTATTTGGACCGCTAGCGATGTCGAACCTTCCCGTAACAGTGGCGGATATCGAACAGGCGGCGCGGCGCATAAAGGGCCGGGTCTTGAATACGCCATTCGTGCTTTCCGCTTCGCTCTGCGAACGCTTCGGTGTGCCCGTCGGCCTGAAGCTTGAGCACCACCAGACGACAGGCAGCTTCAAGCTCCGCGGCGCCACGAATGCCGTGCTCTCGCTGACGTCGGAAGAGCGGGCGAGGGGTGTCGTCGCCGCCTCGACCGGCAATCACGGCCGGGCGCTCGCCCATGCCGCCAAGGCCGAAGGATCAGTCGCGACAATCTGCGTGTCCAGGCTCGTGCCCAACAACAAGGTGTCGGACATCCGAAGGCTTGGGGCCAATGTCCTGATCGTCGGCAAATCGCAGGACGAAGCCCAGCTTGAGGTGGATCGGCTGGTGGCTGAAGAGGGTCTCGTCATGGTGCCACCCTTCGATAATCGAACGGTCGTTGCCGGGCAGGGCACACTCGGTCTGGAGATCGTCGAGGCAATGCCGGATGTGGCGACGGTTTTTGTGCCGCTTTCCGGCGGTGGGCTTGCGGCCGGTGTCGCGGCGGCCGTGAAAGGGCAGTCACCGAAGACCCGCGTCATCGGCCTTACGATGGAACGTGGCGCGGCGATGAAGGCGAGCCTTAACGCAGGGCGGCCGGTACAAGTCGAGGAGGTGGCAAGTCTTGCCGATTCCCTCGGTGGCGGCATCGGCCTTGATAACGCCGTGACCTTCGAAATGTGCCGCGCGCTGCTCGACGACGTGATCTTGTTGTCTGAAGCCGAGATCGCGGCCGGTATGCGGCATGCGTATTCCCAGGAGCGCGAGGTGATCGAGGGGGCAGGGGCCGTTGGCATCGCGGCCTTGCTTTCCCGCCGGTTTGGCCGGCTGGAGGGGCCGGTGGCGGTCATCCTCTCCGGCCGCAATGTCGACATGGACCTGCATCGACGGGTCATCAATGGCGGGGTCGATCCGCTAGCGGAGACCGCGGCATGACGGCGATGAGAATTCTTACCGAGGCGGAACTCAGGCGTATCGTTCCGCTCGATCTCGATGCCATTGCCTGCGTCGAAGGAGCGTTTCACGCGCTTGCCACCAAAGCGGTGGCGATGCCGCCGATCCTGAGGCTCGACATCCCTGAAGAGCGCGGTGAGGTCGATGTTAAGACGGCTTACGTGCCCGGTCTCGATGGTTTCGCCATCAAGATCAGCCCCGGCTTCTTCAATAATCCGAAGATCGGCCTGCAGAGCACCAACGGCCTGATGGTGCTGCTTTCGGCGAAGACCGGCCTGGTAGAGGCCGTCCTCCTCGACAACGGTTACCTGACGGATGTGCGCACAGCGGCGGCCGGCGCGGTCGCGGCTCGACAACTTTCGCGCCCGGATGCCGCGGTTGCCGCCATCTTCGGCGCCGGCATGCAGGCAAGGTTGCAGCTTGAGGCCTTAAGTCTGGTGCGGCCGATCCGCGAAGCGCGCATCTGGGCGAGAGATGCTGCTAAAGCCGAGGCCGTCGCTGCGGACTTGACGGTGAAGCTCGGCTTTCCGGTTCGGGCGGAGGCCGACGGCCGGGCGGCTGTCGATGGTGCGGAGATCATCGTCACCACCACGCCTTCCGAAACACCGGTGCTTCGGACCGAATGGCTCCAGCCTGGCCAGCATGTCACGGCCATGGGGTCGGACGCCGAGCACAAAAACGAGATCGAACCCGCCATTGTCGCCACCGCCGGCCTCTATGTCGCCGATAGCCTGAAGCAGACGCGCAGGCTCGGCGAATTGCATCATGCCATCGAAGCGGGCCTCGTGACGGAGGATACGATCTTCCCCGAACTCGGCAAGATCGTCGCCGGGCGCAAACCGGGCCGCAGCGGCCCCGAGCAGATCACCGTGGCGGACCTTACCGGCACGGGCATTCAGGACACGGCCATAGCTACGCTTGCTGGCGCCCGCGCGGCAATGGCGGGCGCCGGTACGATCTTCGAGAGTTGAGACCGGCTTTTCGCCGGGTATAGAGGAAAAACCGATGAAACAAGCGAACCTGAAGTTCTCACTTCCGGAGTATGAAACGCGTCTTCAAAAAACGCGAAAAGCGATGGAAGCCAAGGGCATCGACGTGCTGATCGTCAGCGATCCGTCGAACATGAACTGGCTGACCGGCTATGACGGCTGGTCTTTCTACGTGCACCAATGCGTCGTCGTGCCGCCGACGGGCGAGCCCATATGGTACGGACGCGGCCAGGATGCCAACGGCGCCAAATTCACCGCCTACCTCAAACACGAGAACATTGTCGGCTATCCAGACCACTATGTGCAGTCCACCGAACGCCACCCGATGGATTACCTCTCGGCCAAGATCGCCGAACGGGGCCTCGACAAGCTGACGATCGGCGTGGAGATGGATAATTACTGGTTCTCCGCCGCCGCCTTCGCTTCACTAGTGAAGCATCTGCCGAATGCGCGTTTCATCGATGCGACCGCACTCGTCAACTGGCAGCGCGCGGTCAAGAGCGAGGCCGAAATCCGCTACATGCGCAACGCCGCAAGGATCGTCGAAAAGATGCATGAACGCATCTTCGACAAGATCGCGGTCGGCATGCGCAAATGCGATCTGGTCGCGGAGATTTACGATGCCGGTACCCGAGGGGTCGATGGCATCGGCGGCGATTATCCAGCAATCGTGCCGCTGTTGCCTTCGGGCGTGGAGGCTTCCGCGCCGCACCTGACCTGGGACGACCGGCCGATGAAGAGAGGCGAAGGTACGTTCTTCGAGATTGCCGGCTGCTACCACCGTTATCACGTGCCGCTGTCGCGCACCGTCTTTCTCGGCAAGCCGACACAGGCGTTCCTCGATGCCGAGAAGGCGACGCTGGAAGGCATGGAGGCAGGCCTCGAAAAGGCACGGCCCGGCAATACCTGCGAGGATATCGCAAACGCTTTCTTCGCCGTGCTGAAGAAGTACGGCATCGTGAAGGACAATCGCACAGGCTACGGCATCGGCGTTTCCTATCCGCCGGACTGGGGCGAGCGCACGATGAGCCTGCGTCCAGGTGACCGCAGCGAACTCAAACCCGGCATGACTTTCCACTTCATGACGGGCCTCTGGCTCGAGGACATGGGCTTTGAGACCACGGAGAGCATCCTGATCACCGAGAGCGGTGTCGAGTGCCTCGCCAACGTGCCGCGCAAACTGCTCGTGAAGGATTGAGCCATGCGGGAAATCAACCTTCGTCCTTCGCCGATCAGTTCTACGGTCGATTTTTCGGCCGAGGGCGTTCAGCATGGTTTCCTGCGTCTGCCTCACAGCCGCGACGATTCCGCCTGGGGCTCGGTGATGATCCCGGTGACAGTCGTGAAGAACGGGGAGGGCCCGACGGCCCTTCTCACCGGCGGCAACCACGGCGATGAGTATGAGGGCCCGATTGCGCTCTTCGATCTCGCCCGCACGCTGAAGGCCGATGACGTCACGGGCCGCGTCATCATCGTGCCGGCGATGAACTATCCGGCCTTTTTGGCCGGCACCCGCACCTCGCCGATCGACAAGGGCAACATGAACCGAAGCTTTCCAGGCGCGCCGGACGGCACGGTCACCCAGAAGATCGCGGACTATTTCCAGCGCACGCTGTTACCGCTTGCCGAGATCGTGCTCGACTTTCATTCAGGCGGAAAGACGCTCGACTTTCTGCCTTTCTGCGCCGCCCATGTGCTGCCAGACAAGGCACAGGAGGAAAAATCCTTCGAACTCGTCAGGGCCTTCGGCGCCCCATGGTCGATGAAGATGCTGGAGATCGATGCCGTCGGCATGTACGACACGGCGGCGGAGGAGATGGGCAAGGTCTTCATCACCACCGAGCTCGGCGGTGGCGGCACGGCGACGGCCAGGAGCGCGCGTATCGCCAAGGCGGGCGTTTCCAACGTGCTGAAGGCGGCAGGTATCTTGAAAGGGGCAGTCGAAAGCGGCGAAACCACGTGGCTCGACATGCCCGACGGCAACTGCTTTTGCTTTGCCGAGAACGGCGGCCTTGTTGAACCGTTCGTCGATCTCGGCGACCAGGTGAGGAGCGGGGAAATCGTCGCCCGCATCTATCCGATCGGCCGTACAGGCGACGAACCGCTGAACATACGGGCAAAGATGGACGGCATCCTCGTCGCTCGCCATTTCCCCGGCCTCGTCAAATCCGGTGATTGCGTCAGCGTGCTCGCAACTATTGTCGCGGCATAGGGCTTATGGACCACCGGCGACCGTCGCGTGCGAGCCATCCCCTAACCGAAAGGGGACGCCTCGCTGACGTCAATAAAACAAGGCGGGGATTTCTAACGCGCCCTGCGGAATTGGCTAACGTCAAGGTCGGACAGTTCTCTCCAAGCGTGTTCGAATTTCGAACTCGCAGATTGCCAGGGTGGCATTGCCCTCCTGGCAGTCACGCGGGCCAGAACAACGCCGCCGGCTCGTTCGACAGTCACGATGACGCTACGGTGCCTGTCGTCTTCAGCGATCTTGTCGGCGATCGACCTGCCATTGGTCACCGCCTGACTGTCATTGGCGTGAAACGCTCCATGGTCATCGCGACTGATCCTGCCGGACAGGTGAATATGAAAGAGGTATCGGGGCATGTTGCCACTCGAGCAATGATAACTTTTCTACTTCTTAGCAGTCTCGTTGATCTATTGCGCGTGACAGTTGCGTGACATGGCTTGTGGGGCGTGACGCGGCCATCCATCGATGGCAGGTGAGGTGCGGCCACGCGTGAGAGTGGCCGTGTGGTTGACCACATCATTTTACGGCTCCGCGCTCCCGACACACGGGTCTCGTCCGTCGAACGTGGTGCGCGCCAGGCAGAGGCGCTTTCGTTCCTGCTACCTCTTACGCTCTTTTCGCGTGAGGGCTGCTCCTTGGTACGGCGACTGTGGAGCGTTCAACCAAGCGGACGCCGAGATTGACCCGGCGCACATTGATTTCGGGGTCGTTGATCCGTTCCAGCAGGAGTTGGATGCCGGCACGGCCAAGCTCACCCCGGTCGATCCGCATCGTCGTCAGCGGCGGGCGGCTGTGCCGGGCGATCGCGATATCGTCGACCCCGATGATCGAGAAGTCTTCCGGAACCGAGTGACTACTCGCTTCGAGAGCTTGCATGACGTTGATCGCGATTAGATCGGTGCTGCAGAAGAACGCGGTTGTGTCGGTGAAACGCCCCTGCTTTATGGCCTGCCGTATCGCCGGCGTGGTGTCGGGCTCTTGCAGGCCCATGCGACCGAGATCAAAGATGTGTCTATTTTCGTCGAAGGCAATTCCGGCCTCCTCCAGCGCGATCCGGAAGCCTTCAAGGCGCCGGCGTAGCGACAGGCGGTGGGGAATTGTCACGTGCACGATCTCGCGGTGGCCGGCCGCAAGTAATCTTTGTGCAGCGAGCCAGCCGGCAGACCAGTTGTCGGGCAGCACGCATGAGAGCCGCATCGTCCGGTCCATGCCGTTGATGATGACGGCCGGGATGCCGCTATCGACAATCCTGTCGATCATGACGGGATGGTCCATGCCGAGCACGACAAGGGCGCCCGGCCGGATGTCGCGCAGAATGTCAGAGATTTCGCTGATCGCGATCTCCGCATCCAGCGAGACAAGCCTGACGTCGATCCTGAGCGAGCTTGTGCTGGCCTCTGCAAGCACGCCCTGGATCACGTCCTCGTAGAAAGCCGAACTGGCATAAAACTGTGCCGGCATCACCAGCACAGTGCTCTCGACGCCGGCGCGGATCAGCGAGCGGGCCGCCCGGACCTGGTAGCCCAGGCGCTCCGCATGGTCGAGGATCTTGCGCCGGCTTTCGTCGCCGACGCCACCGCGATTGTTGAGCACCTTCGATACGGACGCGACCGAAACGCCCGCGGCGTCGGCGATGTCCTTGAGTGTCGGGGCGTTCGATTCGTCATCCATTTCGACGAAGGTTCCTATCTGGCCGGAGTGGGCGAGATTGATCGCGGCTGCATGGTCATGATCGTCCACTACCAGAAGAAGCGCGTGTGCCCAAGCGAACGCATCAGCGCCTCCATGAAATAATAGTCGCCGTAGGGCAGCATCGCGTCGGAATAGCCGGCGCTGGCATGGGCTGCGCCATGGGCGAGCAGCCCTTCGGCCTTGGGGTCGCCCGTCAGATCGCAAGTGTCGAGCAGGCCGCCGATCAGGCGATCGCCAAATGCGTACCAGCGTTGTGCCTCCTCCGGTTCACAAAGCCCGGCGAGGATGAAGATGCCGGCCGCCATGATCGCGCCGGCGGAACTGTCGCGGGGTGCTGACTTGGCATCGGGAACCGAATAGTCCCAGACGGGGACGCCGTCGTCGCCCATCAGAGCTTCGGCCTTGGCAGCCAGACGTCTGGCGGCGTCGGCGAAGTGAGGGTTGCCGGTGGTTGCCGCACACTGCGCATAGCCATGGATCAGCCAGGCCTGGCCGCGTGACCAGCAGGAATCGTCCGCATATCCTTGATGGGTCTCCCCGCGCAGGGGCTTACCGCTTGAAGGGTCGAACAGGAAGGTGTGGAAGCTTGTGTCGTCGGCGCGAACCAGGTGCTTCAGGGTTGTTTCGGCGTGGCCATCGGCGGCTTCGGCAAAATCGCCGCGGCCGGTCTCGCGGTGGGCCCAGTGTAGCAGCGCGAGGTTTTGCATCGTATCGACGATGACGCGCCCATTGACGAATTCGGAGCGAATGCCACCGTGGATCGAGCGAGCATTCCAGGCCTGGATATATCGTGCATCCGGGCGATAGCGCTCAAGCAGCCTCGCCGCAGCTTCAAGAGCGAGATCGCGAGCCTCCCGGTCGCCTGTCAGCAGCCACTCCGCAACGCAGCTCAAAGAAAACTGGAAGCCGAGATCGTGGTCTTGCGCATCGCGATGGCGCAAGATGTCGCGAAAAATGGCGCGGCGGGCCCGGGCGGCGTTCAGGAAGCTGGGATCGCCCGTGAGTTCCAGCGCAAGCCAGAGCTGGCCGGCGTGAAAGCTCACGACCCAGTCAAAGGGCCCGCAATAGCTCCACGTCTGATCCGGCAGGCCAATCTTCGGATTGCGCAGACCGATTGTCGGCATGGTCTGGCGCAATTTGGCAATGCAGCGTTCCAAAGCCTGCTGGTGACGTTCGCGATTGGGGCGATTGCCAACCATTTCGACCGCGTTGAAGTAGCTGTTTCGTTCGATGCGCATGATAAGCCTCACGTTGGTTTCGTGAAGTTTTCGCACAAATACGATAATTTCGTCAACTACGAAACTTTCTGTTGACGGGAAAATTTCTAACCGCTAGGAGTCGGATGCTCGGGAGGAGCCGGGCATCGCTGGAGAGAGATACAATGTCCACATTAGGGACAACTGAAAGGCCGGCTGCCGGCAGCGGGTTCAGGCTCGCAGAGAGCCTGGCCGGGTACGGCTTTATCACGCCGTGGCTTATCGGCTTTTTTCTGCTGACGCTCGGGCCTGCTGTCGCCTCGTTCTATTTGTCTCTGACCGACTACAGCGGCCTTGGCGCAGCAAACTGGGTTGGCGCGGAGAACTACGTGCGCATCGCGACCGATGATCCGCGCTTCTGGACGGCGATGAACGTGACCTTCACCTTCGTGCTGCTGTCGGTTCCCTTGAAGTTGCTATTTGCGCTTGCCGTGGCAGTGGCGCTGAACCGGGGGCTTGAAGGCCTGTCGCTCTTTCGTGCGATCTTCTATCTGCCGTCACTGGTCGGCGGCAGCGTCGCCGTGGCGGTCCTGTGGCGACAGGTGTTTGCCGGCGACGGATTACTCAATCAGGCGCTTAACGCGTTGTTCGGTTTCGAAGGGCCAAGCTGGATCTCGAACCCTTCGACGTCGCTTTATACGCTCGTTCTCCTGGCGGTTTGGCAGTTTGGATCCTCGATGATCATCTTTCTTGCCGGTCTGCGTCAGATCCCGCAGGACATGTACGAGGCGGCAAGCATAGATGGCGCCAGCAAGGCCCGGCAGTTCTTCAAGATCACCTTGCCGCTTTTGACGCCGGTGATCTTCTTTAATGCCGTGATCCTGACGATCGATGCCTTCAAGGCCTTCACCTCGGCCTTTGTCATCAGCGACGGAACCGGCGGTCCGATCGACTCCACGCTGTTTTACACGCTCTACCTCTACCAGGAGGCCTTCACCAATTTCCGCTTCGGCTATGCCTCGGCGCTGGCCTGGGTCCTGGTGCTCATCATCGCCTTCTTCACCGCCATGTCATTCCTGACAGCCAGGTACTGGGTTCACTACGATGACTGATGCCGCTCTTTCGACGACCACCATCGCTTCGCGCGCCGACGCCGGCGTATCTGGCACATCCCCGTGGAAACGTGCTCTGCTTTATGCGCTGCTCGTCGCGGTCAGCTTTCTCATGCTCTATCCGCTGCTCTGGATGGTCGCGAGCTCGTTCAAGCCGGACAGCGAGATCTTCACCTCGACGGGGCTGATCCCGACTGACCCGACAGTCGATGCCTATCGCCGCGGCTGGACCGGCTTGAGTATCGGCTTTGGCTGGATGTTCTTCAATTCGCTGGTGATTTCGCTGCTCGTCGTCATCGGCAACCTCATTTCCTGCTCGATGGCGGCCTATGCCTTCACGCGCCTGCGTTTCAAGGGGCGCGGTTTCTGGTTCACACTGATGCTCGGCACCTTGATGATGCCGCAGCATGCGGTGCTGATCCCGCAATATGTGATGTTCCTGAAGCTTGGCTGGGTGAACTCCATCCTGCCACTGGTGGTGCCGAAATTCCTGGCGATCGACGCCTTCTTCATCTTCCTGATGGTGCAGTTTTTCCGGGGCATCCCGCGCGAGCTCGACGAGGCGGCCATCATGGATGGTTGCGGCCCGCTGCGCATCTTCCTGAAGGTGATCCTGCCGCTCTCAACGCCGGTGTTGGCGACGGCAGCGGTCTTCTCGTTCATCTGGACCTGGGACGATTTCTTTGCGCCGCTCATCTACCTGAATGACATCGAAAAATACACCGCCCAGCTCGGTCTGCGCACCTTCGTCGACTCCACCGGGACGTCGGACTGGGGCTCGCTCTTTGCCATGTCGACGCTGACGGTGCTGCCAATCTTCATCCTCTTCATGCTGTTCCAGCGACTGCTGATCGAAGGCATCGCGACAACCGGCATGAAGCGCTGACACCAACTGGAATTGAGAGATAGGGACGGAAACGATGACGACGCTGGCTTTGAGCAAGATCAAGAAGAGCTTTGGCAATCTCGACATCATCCGCGGCGTCGATCTGGCGATCGGCTCCGGAGAGTTCGTGGTTTTCGTCGGCCCATCGGGGTGCGGCAAGTCGACCCTTTTGCGCATGATTGCGGGGCTCGAGCCGATCAGCGGCGGCGAACTTTCCATCGGCGGCGAGCGCATGAACGAGAAGGAGGCGAGCCAGCGCGGCATCGCCATGGTCTTCCAGTCCTATGCGCTCTACCCGCATATGAGCGTCTACAAGAACATGTCCTTCGGTCTCGAAACGGCAAAGATGCCGAAGCCGGAGATCGACAAGCGGGTCCGCAAGGCCGCCGACATCCTGCAGATTACCCATCTGCTCGACCGCAAGCCGAAGCAACTCTCTGGCGGCCAGCGGCAGCGCGTAGCGATCGGCAGGGCAATCGTGCGCGACCCGAAGATCTTCCTGTTCGACGAGCCGCTGTCCAATCTCGATGCGGAGCTTCGCGTCCAGACGCGCGTCGAGATAGCCAAGCTGCACAAGGATATCGGCGCGACGATGATCTACGTCACCCATGACCAGGTGGAGGCAATGACGCTTGCAGACCGCATCGTCGTCTTGCGCGCCGGGGTCATCGAACAGCACGGCACGCCGCTCGAGATCTATAACCGGCCCGCCAACCGCTTCGTCGCCGGCTTCATCGGCTCGCCCAAGATGAATTTCCTCGATGCCGTCGCACGCGACATCCGCGACGGCGGTATCTCGATCGATGTTGCCGGCAGAATTGCGCGGCTCCCGATCGAGGAGCGCATCGCGGTTGGCACAAAGGTCAGCCTCGGCCTGCGGCCCGAACATATCGGTATCGACGCGACCGGCGGGCTCGAACTTGGCGCGCTGACGGTCGTCCATGTCGAGCATCTCGGCGGTCAGACCATCGTTTACGGGCGGCTCACCGACGGGCAGTCGCTGACGGTTGCTCTCGATGGCCAACGCCCGATCACTGCCGGCTCAACGCTGGACGTCCGGATTGCCGCGGAAAACTGCCACCTGTTCGACGGGGCCGGCGACCGCATCGGCCATTGATCGCAAAGAGAGATCTCAAGGAACAAATCATGGAGGAGGAGAACATGATCAACAGACGCCATTTTTTGCGTAACGCCGCGCTTTTCGGGGCCGGCGCCACACTCGCGACGATGCCCGCGTTCCGCGCCTTTGCGGAGGATTCCATGCGCCTTTATTGGTGGGGTACACCCAGCCGCGCCGAGCGCACGCTTGGCGTTGCCAAGCTCTTCGAGGCGGCGCATTCCGGCGCCAAGATCGTCGGCGAAGTGGGCGGGAGCGATTACTGGGCCAAACTGACGACGATGATCGCCGGTGGGAACGCCCCGGACATTTTCCAGCTCGAGCCCAGCCGCTTTGCCGATTATAGCCGCCGGTCCACCAACCTGCCGCTCAACGACTATCTCGGCAAGGTCATCCGCACGGACAAGCTGGTGCCAGGTGTGCTCGATCTTGGAACGGTCGACGGCAAGGTGACCGGTATGCCGTTGTCGCTGAACGCCTTTGCCATGATCTACGACACTGATGCGGTCACGAAAGCCGGGCTTATCCCGCCTTCGGCCAAAACCACCTGGGACGACTTCGCCAAGTTCTCGATCGACCTTACCAAGGCAATAGGCAAGAAGAACGTCTGGGCGGTTGGAAACGCGTCGCGCTACACGTACGCCTTCGAGGCGTTTTTGCATCAGCGCGGCAAGAAGCTCTACACGGAAGCCGGAAAGCTCGGCTATGAGGCCAGCGATGCGGCCGATTGGTTCGGCTATTGGGAGAGCCTCACCAAGAACGGCGGCTGCGTCTCCGCCGAGATACAAGCGCTCGACAAGGTGCTGGTCGACAGCAACCCGCTGGCGACCGGCAACGCGGCCATCGCGATTGCCTTCTCAAACCAGCTCCCTGCCTTCCAGAAGATTTCCAAGAGCACGCTCGATATCACGTCGCTGCCGGTCAGCAGTGCGGATGGTCCCTCCGGACTTTTCTATCGCCCCGGCTTGCACTGGTCGATCGCAAGCACCGCGAAGAACCCGGAACTCGCAGCGCAATTCATCGACTTTTTCGTCAACGACCTGGAGGCCGGCAAGATCCTTCAGGTCGAGCGCGGCGTGCCTGTAAACACCGACGTGCAGACCGCCGTTCTTCCCTCGATCGACGCCACGGCGAAAAAGACGGTCGACTATGTCAACGGCATTGCGGATCGCGTCGGCACCTACCCGCCGGCCGTGCCGCTCGGTGCTGGTGAACTTGACGAGCGCGTCTTCCGGCCGCTCGCCGACAAGGTCGCCTTCGGCCAGCTGACGCCGGCGGAAGCAGGCAACGAACTCGTCTCATCGGCCGACCGCATTCTCAAGGCCTGAGCATCCGCTCCACTTTGCCGGGCCGCGCGGGAAGTCATCCCCCCGCGCGGCAATGTTCGAACGGAAACCTTTGGCATGACCGACATGATCTTCCCCGAAACCCTGTTTAAACCGTGGGCGGGCAATCCGCTCAAAAGCCGCGCCGATGTCGAGGCCGCGCTCAAGGCGCTGGTGGAGCCGGTTGAACAATATCGGTCTGCCGGCGGCGCTCGCATCCGGCTGGATGCGCATGCGGCACATTTCGACCAGGCGTCCGCCGACTTGGAGGGCTATTCCCGCCTGCTCTGGGGCCTGGCACCGGCCGAGGTCGGCGGCGCAACGTGGATCGATTGGACGCCGATCGCGCGCGGTCTTGCCAATGGCTGTGATCCGGCCCATCCGGAATACTGGGGCGACCCGTTCGACCGCAGCCAGCGCCTCGTGGAACTCGCAGCGATCGGATTTGCACTGAGGCTCGTTCCAGACAAGCTCTGGGCGCCCCTGTCTACGGCCGAACGGCGAGACGTTGTTGCCTATCTGCTCAAAGGCCATGCCTGCGAATATGGCGACAACAATTGGAAGTTCTTCCGGTTGCTCGTCAGCATGGGTTTGAGACATGTCGGGGTCGATTGTGATCGAGAACTCGACGACCAGTACCGGCAGGAACTCGACGCGTTCTACCTCGGCGATGGCTGGTATCACGATGGGGATACGCGCCGCGCCGACCACTACATTCCCTTCGCCTTTCACTTCTATGGCCTGATCCTGGCGGCCCTCGATGGCGGCGACTGGACGAAAAGGTATCGGGAGCGGGCCCGACTGATCGCCGGAGACATGGCGAGATGGTTTGCCGATGACGGACCGGCGCTCTGCTTCGGTCGCTCGATGACCTATCGTTTTGCCATTGCCGGCCTCTTCGGCGCCATGGCGCTCGCAGGCGACGAGGAGATCCCCTTCGGACAACAGAAGGGTTACTTCCTGCGTCATCTGCGCTGGTGGGCGAAGCACCCCTTCGCCGCGCGCGATGGCGTGATGCCCGTCGGCTACGCCTATCCCAACCTCATCATGTCGGAACCGTACAATTCCGCGCAATCGCCCTATTGGGCGCTGAAGGCCTTCCTTCCGCTGATGCTGCCGGCGGACCATCCGTTCTGGGCGAGCGATGAGGACGCCTGCCCACAGCGATCCGCCGTCTCCACGCAGCGCCATATCGGATTCCTGATCGCCAATCCGGCAGGGGATGCCATTGCGCTCTCCTGTGGCCAGCACACGAGCGCCGAGAACACCTTCATCCGCTTCGCGCCTGAGAAATACGCGAAGTTCGCCTATTCGGGGCGATACGGCTTCAGCATCGAGAACGATCTCTGGCGGTTCGACAATTCCGTGCTCGAATCCATGATCGGCTTCAGCGATGACGGCGTGCATTTCCGCGTGCGCGAAACCAACGAAGAGGCGCTCGTCGCCGACAACCTTCTCTATGCGCGTTGGCGACCCTTCGCCGATGTCTTGGTCGAGACCTGGCTTTACTGGGACGGCGATTTCCAGGTTCGGCTTCACCGCATCGACACGCCGCGGACGCTCGCCACGATCGAAGGCGGCTTTGCAGTCGGGCGAGACGCCGGCGAAGTTTGCAAACAGGGTGCCGGCCGCGCTGTCGTTGCCACGGCGACGGACCTGTCAGCCATCCTCGACATCGGTTCGACGAACCCTCGTGAGGGCCGCTGCCATATCGCTGCCCCAAACACCAACCTGGTTTCCGCAAAAACCTTGGTTCCGCAATTGCGCGGTACTGTTCCAGTCGGCGTCAGCACGCTCGCCGTCGCCGTGCTTGCGCAGGCCGATGCGACAGAGGGGACAAGGAAACTATCCCGCTTGCCTGCAGCACCCGACGTCGGAGCGCTGCGACGGCGCGTGTCCGAGACGGGGACAACCGTAACGCTGATGCGCGGCGTACCGCTCTGACATCCTCGATCCTGCCACAACGACCGAAAGACTTGATATGACGATCCCCGATTTTACATCCCGCCACGCCATCGATCCGCTTGCTGCCGCAGCGATGGGAACCGACGAGCTGCGTCACAATTTCCACATTGGCGGTGTGTTTGCGAGCGATCGCGTCAACCTCACCTATACCCATTACGACCGCATGGTGATCGGTGGGGCGATGCCGGTCGAGGCGGAGCTGACGCTCGAAGCCATCAAGCCGATGGGAACGAAGACGTTTCTCGAGCGCCGCGAGCTGATTGCCGTCAACATCGGCGGGCCGGGGCGGGCCGTCGTTTCCGGAAAGAGCCATGCGCTCGGTCCCCGTGACATGATCTATGTCGGCATGGGGTCGGACGTGGTGTTCTCGTCGGACGACCGGTCGAAGCCGGCAAAGTTCTATCTGTTGTCAGCCCCCGCGCACCGTACTTACCCGACAGCGCTTTTGACGATCGCGGGCGCGAAACGTCTCGATCTCGGCAGCTTGGAAACATCGAACGAACGATCGATCTTTCAGTTCACCAATGGGATCGAGACCTGCCAGCTGGTCGTCGGAATGACGGAACTGAAAGAAGGGTCGGTGTGGAACACGATGCCGGCGCACATCCATGATCGACGCATGGAGGTCTATCTTTATTTCGACCTTCCCGAGCCGGCGCGGGTTTTCCATTTTCTCGGAGAGCCTTCCGAAACCCGCCATATCGTGATGGCGAACGAAGAGGCGGTGCTGTCGCCGGTGTGGTCTATACATTCCGGTTGCGGCACCTCCAGCTATGCCTTCATCTGGGCGATGGCGGGGGACAATGTCGACTACACCGACGCCGACCCGGTCCCGATGGAGACGTTGCGATGAGCGATCTCTCGGCCTTCAGCCTCGACGGCAAGCGCGTGCTGGTTACGGGTGCCAACACCGGGATCGGCCAAGGCATCGCGGTATCGGTCGCCCGGGCTGGCGGCGAAGTGGTCGCGGTCGGACGCTCGTCCATGGCCGAAACAGTCGAAAAGGTCGAAGCGGCGGGCGGCCGGATCCAGCCGTTTGCCTGCGATCTTAGCGATGGAGAGGCGGTCAAAACGTTGCTTGACCGCGTCTGGGGACAGTGCGGCCCATTGGATGGACTGGTCAACAATGCCGGCATCATTCGTCGGTCGGCCTCCACCGAGCTCTCGGAGGCCGACTGGGATGACGTGATCGCCCTCAATCTCAAGGCGGCCTTTCTTCTTTGCCAGGCCTATGGCCGAAAACTCCTGGACGAAAAGCGAGCCGGGCGCATCGTCAATATCGCCTCGTTGTTATCCTTCCAGGGCGGCATTCGTGTCGCATCCTATACGGCCTCAAAACATGGAGTGCTGGGCATTACCCGCATCCTTGCCAACGAATGGGCAAGCAAGGGCATCAACGTCAATGCGATCGCGCCTGGCTACATCGTCTCCAACAACACCGAGGCGCTGCGCGCGGATGCGAACCGCTCAGCGGCAATCCTTGACCGCATCCCGGCCGGTCGCTGGGGCACGCCCGATGATATCGGCGAGGCTGCCGTTTTTCTCTTGGCGCCGGCATCCCGCTACATGCATGGCGCGGTCGTCCCGGTTGATGGCGGCTGGTTGGCGCGATAAATTGCGTTGCTGCCGTCCGGGTAGCGATCAGGCCGGCGCAGAGGTTAGCCTGCGGGCAATGTCGAAAAAGGCGCTGACCAGTTTCCCGTTGCTGCGCTCGCGCAAACAGATGAGTGCTTCGTCCATCAGCATCTCGGGCGCTTCGATCTCGATGGGAATGAGGCGGCTGTCTTGCCCGAACTCCGCCGACGAAACGAAGCCGACCCCGCCGCCGGCGGCGACGATCTCGCGCACCGCCTCACGACCTTCGGCTTCGATGAGCGGCGTCAGTTGCACGCCACATTGCTGCGACATCGTTTCGAGCTTTTGGCGGGTCTTGGAGCCTTGCTCGCGCATGACCAAGGGGTGCTTCACGAGTTCAGCGAAAGTCACCTTTTTCTTGCCTTGCAGCGGATAGTCACGGCTCGCAAAGGCTATGATCGGCGTGGAGTTGAGTTTCAGGATGTCGAAGTCGCTCGATTGCGGGATCTCGCCGAGAACGCCGATGTCTGCCTCATAGGCGTGCAGGCTGGTGATGACGGTTTCGGTGTTGCCGGAATCGATCGACACCTGGACGGTCGGATAGGTGCGCCGGAAAGCGGCAAGGATATGCAGCAGGTGATGGGCGGCATCGGCAACGATCCGAAGTTTTCCCGCTCTCAGCGCCCGTGATTCCGACAAAAGATCCAGGGCCTGCTGCTCGACGTCGAACATGCGGCGGGTGACTTCCAGGAGCTGTTGGCCCGCCTGGGTCAGCGTCACCTGCTTCTTGTTCCGGTTGAAGAGGAGGACATCATATTCCTCCTCGAGCTTGCGCACCTGATCCGAGACTGCCGGCTGAGTAAGGAAGAGCGCTTCGGCGGCACGCGAGAAACCGCCGTGGATGGCCACGTTATGAAAGGCGCGGAGCTGGACATAGCGCATGCGTACGACGCCTTCTTGAATAGATTTGAACGATAGTTTGATTAAAACGAACGATTTGATTTATGTAAAGCGGGCGCGGATAGTTTTCGGATTCCACCTCTATCCGGAGCGCGCCTCATGAACCTCCCGGCCGTCGTCCTCGAGCTTGCCGCCGCCACCGTCCTCTTGCTCTACGCCGTCAGCCTCGTGAAGAAAGGTGTTGAGGCGGCGGCAGGCGACATCGTCGCGCGTACCGTCGGTGGCGCCGGTGGACGACCGCGTGCGGCCATCTGCGGCTGCGCGGTTGCCATTGCGCTGCAAAGCTCGACGGCGGTCGCCATGCTTGCCGCCGGTTTTGCCGTCAGCGGCGCGCTGGCGCTTGATACCGGCCTGGCGGTGCTGCTTGGTGCCGATCTCGGCTCGGCGCTTGTCGTCAAGATCCTGTCCTTCGACTTGCATTGGCTGGCGCCGCTTCTGATCGCCGCTGGCGGTCTTGCGCATCTGAAGGCATCGACCCGCAAGTCCGTCGAGACCGGGCGTGCAGTGCTCGGCATCGGTCTGCTGCTGCTCTCGCTGCAGATGATCGGCCATGCGACGCAGCCGCTCTCTCAGAGCCCGATGCTGCCTTCCGTCGTCGCTTTCGTCGGCAAGGATGCCTTGAGCGTGATGATCCTTGCCGCCTTCTTCACTTGGGCGCTGCACTCCAGCGTGGCAGCGATCCTGCTGATCCTGACCTTTGCCGTGAAGGGCATCGTGCCCCTGGACGTCGGCATTCCCCTGGTGCTCGGCGTCAACATCGGCGGCGGGCTCATCGCGCTGTGGCTGACCCGCGGTCTGCCGGTCGAAGGCCGACGCCTGCCGCTTGGTAATCTCCTCTTCCGCGCCCTGTTCGCCGCAGCGATCTTCGGACTCTTTTCGATGCATTCCCCGTTCGACTGGCTTCCTGGGGAGACTGTGGCCGGCAAGCTGGTCAATCTGCATGTGCTCTTCAACGCTGCCCTGGTTCTCGTCGGGGTGATTTTCTGCGGCCCGATGGCGCGCCTCGTTCGGTTGCTCATGCCGGAGGCCGCCGGTGCCAATGATCGTGCGGCTCATGTCAGCGCGCTTGACCCGGCGCTGATCGACAAACCGGCGCAGGCGCTGGCGGCCGCGGCACGCGAGGTGTTGCACATGGGCAATCTTATCGCCCGGATGCTGGAGCCCGTCATGACCGTCATTCACGCGCCGACACCGCAGGCGGTCAAGGCGCTCAGAAGCATCGATGGCGACATCCACGTGGCCCATAGCGCAATCAAGCTCTACATCGCCGCCGTCAACCGCGGCATCCTGACCGAAGAGCAATCGCGGCGCGGCATCGAACTCACCGAGGCAGCGATCCATCTCGAATATGCCGGAGACGTCGTCGCAAAGAGCCTCCTGCAAATGGCCGAGGAGCGGCTTGCGGGCGCAGGGACCTTCTCGCAGGAGGGATGGCGTGAACTCACCTTGCTGCATGCGGCCGTGTCTTCCAACGTCAGGCTGGCGGCCAATCTTCTCGTCTCCCCGGACCCGGTGATCGCGCGCGAAATGGTTCGGCAGAAGGAACATGTGCGTCGCCTGGTCGAAGAAAGCAGCAAGTGCCATCTGGAGCGGCTTCGGCAGGGCATCGCGACCAGCATCCTGTCGAGCGACATGCATCTCGAGATCGTTCGGGCGCTGAAGGAGGTCAATTCGCTGGTGACGACGATGGCCTATCCGCGCCTGCGCGAGAGCGGGGACCTCCTGGAAAGCCGGCTCGTGCCTGCTGCTTAGATATATAAATTGAAACGATAGATTGATACAAAAGAACGATTTTACAGATAGATGTTTCCGCCCCATTGTCGTTCTCGAACACGCCAACCGCGAGGACGGACAATGCCAAACACCGCTTCTGAAAGAACCATCGCGCCCCTGGAAACACCGAGGCTGGGCGAGCCCTATCTCTTGACGCCCGGCCCGCTAACCACGGCCTATCGGGTTAAGGAAGCCATGCTGCGGGACTGGGGTTCCTGGGATGGCGATTTCCGGGCAATGACCGCCAAGCTTCGCCAGGAACTGCTCGAGATTGCCGGCGATGCCAAGGGCGAGTTCGATTGCGTGCCGATGCAGGGCAGCGGTTCGTTTTCGGTCGAGGCGATGCTCGGCAGCTTCGTCCCGAAGGACGGCCGTGTGCTGGTGCTGATGAACGGCGCCTATGGCAAGCGCATCGCCCAGACGCTTTCCTATCTCGGTCGTGACCATGTGACGATCGACAAGGGCGACTACATGCCGCCACGCGGTCCGGAGGTTGCAGCAGCGCTCGATGCCGACCCTGGAATCACCCATGTCGTGATCGTCCATTGCGAAACGAGCTCCGGCATCCTCAACCCGTTGAAGGAGATTTCCGACACAGTCTATTCCCGCGGTCGCAAGTTGCTCGTCGACTCCATGAGCGCCTTCGGCGCAGTGCCGGCCGGTATCGGCGATTTCCGCTACGAGGCGATCGTTTCTTCCGCCAACAAGTGCATCGAGGGTGTGCCGGGCTTCGGCTTCGTTATCGCCCGCAAGAGCGAACTGGAGGCAGCCAAGGGGCGCAGCCATTCACTCAGCCTCGATGTGCATGCCCAGTGGGACTACATGAACAAGACCGGCCAGTGGCGCTTCACGCCGCCGACCCACGTTGTCGCGGCGTTCCTGGAGGCCTTGCGTCTGCATCGGGAAGAGGGCGGTGTCGCCGGTCGCGGAGCCCGTTATGCCCGCAACCGCGACGTCATGGTCGCGGGCATGCGCGAGGCCGGTTTCGAGACGTTGCTTGCCGACCAGTGGCTGTCGCCGATCATCGTCACCTTCTTCAGCCCGGCCCACCCGGCCTTCGCCTTCGACCGCTTCTACGACCTGATGAAGGACAAAGGCTTCATAATCTACCCGGGTAAGCTGACGGTGGTCGACAGTTTCCGCGTCGGCTGCATCGGTCGCATGGACGAGCATGTCATGCGCCGCGTGGTCGAGGCCGCCCGCAACTCACTCTCCGAAATGGGCGTCGACAGCGCCGCTCCCCCGGCCGTCGCCCTTGAAGAACGTCGCCGTCTCGCTGCCTGAACTGAGGAAATTACGATGAACAAGATGTCCAAGATCACCGTTACCGCCAACCGTCGCACCTATCCCTGGCCGAATGTCCCGGCCATCGCCATCTGCCTCGACGGCTGCGAGCCGGCCTATCTCGACGAAGCCATCAAGGCCGGGCTGATGCCGACGCTCGAGCGCATCCGCAAGACCGGGACGGAGCGCACCGCGCTCAGCGTTATCCCGAGCTTCACCAATCCGAACAACCTTTCCATCGCTACCGGCCGGCCGCCGGCGATCCACGGCATCTGCGGCAACTATCTCTACGAACCGCAGACGGGTAACGAAGTGATGATGAACGATCCACGCTTCCTGCGCGCCCCGACCATCTTCAAGGCATTCTACGATGCGGGTGCGAAGGTCGCCGTGGTGACGGCGAAGGACAAGCTCAGGGCGCTGCTCGGCCACGGGCTGAAGTATGACGAGGGCAGGGCCATCTGCTTCTCGTCTGAAAAGGCGGACAAGACGACCGAGGCGGAAAACGGCCTCGACAATGCCTCGGCCTGGCTCGGTCGCGCTGTACCGGAAGTCTATTCGGCCGATCTCTCCGAATTCGTCTTTGCCGCCGGCGTCAAGCTGCTCAAGGAATTTCGGCCGGATGTCATGTACCTGACGACCACCGACTATGTGCAGCACAAATATGCGCCGGGCGTACCCCAGGCGAACGCCTTCTATGAGATGTTCGACAAGTATCTGACCGAACTCGACGCGCTCGGCGCGGCCATCATCGTCACGGCCGACCACGGTATGAAGCCGAAGCACAAGGCGGACGGTTCGCCGGATGTCATCTACGTGCAGGACCTGCTCGACCAATGGCTCGGCAAGGACGCCGCGCGCGTCATCCTGCCGATCACCGACCCCTATGTCGTGCATCACGGCGCGCTCGGCTCGTTTGCCACGGCCTATCTGCCCGAAAGTGCGGACAAGGAGGAGATCATCGAGCGGCTGCAGGCGATCGAAGGCATCGACGTCGTGCTCTCCCGCCCGGAAGCCTGCGTACGCTTCGAGCTGCCCGACGATCGGATCGGCGATCTCGTGCTGATCTCCTCGGAAAACAAGACGCTCGGCACCAGCGAACATCGCCATGATCTGGCGGCGCTGAACGAACCGCTGCGCTCGCATGGCGGCCTGACCGAACAGGCGGTGCCTTTCATCGCCAACCGCAAACTGCCCGAATTGCTGACATCCGCGTCGTTGCGCAATTTCGATGCGTTCTACTACGCGCTCGTCGCAGCCGCCCAGACAACGCACTAGGGAGGGAGCGATGACCAAGGTGGAAACAGCATTTGCAATTCGCCACGAGCCCATGCGGATCGCCGGCAAGACAGTCGATACCGAAGGGCGCATCGAGGTGCGCTACCCTTTCAACGATGCGGTGATCGGCACGGTGCCTGCGGGCAGCGCCGAGCATGCGCGCAAGGCCTTCGAGATCGCGGCCGCCTACCAGCCGAAGCTGACGCGTTACGAGCGTCAGCGCATCCTGCTCAAGGCTGCGGACCTGCTCGTTGCCCGCAAGGAGGAGATCTCTGATCTGATCACGCTGGAGCTCGGGATCTCCAAGCAGGACTCGCTCTACGAGGTCGGCCGCGCCTTCGACGTGCTGACGCTCTCGGGCCAGATGTGCATTCATGACGACGGCGAGATCTTCTCCTGCGACCTCACACCACACGGCAAGGCGCGCAAGATCTTCACCACGCGCGAACCGCTCAACGCCATTTCGGCGATCACGCCGTTCAACCATCCGCTCAACATGGTGGCACACAAGGTCGCGCCGGCGGTTGCGACGAACAATTGCGTTGTGCTCAAGCCGACAGAACTGACGCCGATGACGGCGCTTATCTTCGCCGACATTCTCTATGAGGCCGGCCTGCCGCCGGAAATGCTCTCGGTCGTGACCGGCTGGCCCGCCGATATTGGCATGGAGATGATCACCAATCCGAACTTCGACCTCATCACCTTTACCGGCAGCGTTCCAGTCGGCAAGCTGATCGCGGCCCACGCCCACTACAAGCGGCAGATCCTGGAGCTCGGCGGCAACGACCCGCTGATCATCCTCAACGATCTGTCGGACGACGATCTCGCAAGAGCCGCGGATCTGGCCGTTGCCGGCGCGACGAAGAACTCCGGCCAGCGTTGCACCGCTGTGAAACGCATCCTCTGCCAGGAGAGCGTTGCCGACCGCTTCGTGCCGCTGGTGCTCGAGCGAGCGAAAAAGCTGAGGTTCGGCGATCCGATGGACCGGGCGACGGACCTTGGCACGGTCGTCCATGCCAAGGCGGCGGAACTCTTCGAGCGGCGGGTGCACCGGGCAGCGGAAGAAGGGGCGGAGATCCTCTACGATCCCGGCCGTAAGGGCGCCCTCTTGCCGCCAATCGTTGTCGACCGCGTTAAGCATTCGAGCGAACTGGTGATGGAAGAAACCTTCGCGCCGATCATACCGATCGTGCGCGCGCCCGATGATGACGACGCGCTGATCGCGCTCTCGAACTCAACCGCCTTCGGCCTTTCTTCCGGCGTCTGCACCAATGACTTCCGGCGAATGCAGAAATACATCGCCGGGCTGAAGGTCGGCACGGTCAACATCTGGGAAGTGCCGGGTTACCGGATCGAGATGAGCCCCTTCGGCGGCATCAAGGATTCCGGCAACGGCTACAAGGAAGGCGTCATCGAGGCGATGAAGAGCTTTACCAACGTCAAGACATTCTCCTTGCCATGGTGATTTCAAGCGTTTCCCCCGCTGATTCACCCCTCTGGGAGCCGCCATGGCGGCTCCCTTTTTATTTGCTCCCGCAGCGTCGCCGGGCTCTGCGCGACGCGCAATCTTAGATCTGCTCCTTCATTCGGCAGATTGTGCGAAATCGTATCGAAACCTGCCGCCGCCTTGGTCAAGCGCGGTTTCCATGCCCAGTTCTGCGGCAGAACATCCATAGTTTTTTTCTTCTAATCGATAAGAATAATAAATTTTACTTACAGGAAACCGCTGCGCAGAATGTTTCCCGAAGCCGATCACAACAGGGCAACGACAAGATTGTCCGCCGCGCTTCCCCGGTTTTACCAGGACCTCAGAGGAGAACTTCAATCATGAACAGACGCATGCTCTTTGTGCTTGCCGGCGCCGTTTCCGCTGTGCTTCCTGCCATCGCTGCCGCTGAAACGCAGCTCACCGTCTACACCGCCGTCGAAGCCGTCGACCTCGACCGCTACAAGGCGACCTTCGAAAAGGCCCACCCGGACATCAAGATCAACTGGGTGCGCGATTCCACAGGCGTCATGACCGCCAAGCTGCTTGCAGAAAAGGACAATCCGCAGGCCGATGTCGTCTGGGGGCTCGCTGCAACCTCGCTGCTTCTCTTGAAGACCGAAGGCATGCTGGAACCTTACCAGCCCAAGGGCGTCGAGACGCTCGACCCGAAATTCGTCGACAAGGACACGCCGCCGAGCTGGGTCGGCATGGACGCCTATGTCGCGGCTCTTTGCTACAACACGGTCGAGGGCGAAAAGCTCGGCCTCAAGCCGCCGACGAGTTGGAAAGACCTGACGAACCCCGAATACAAGGGCCACGTGGTGATGCCGAACCCGGCATCCTCGGGCACCGGTTTCCTCGACGTCTCCGGCTGGATGCAGATGTGGGGCGAGGAGAAGGCCTGGGACTACATGGACAAGCTCCACGAGAACATCTCCGCCTACACCCATTCCGGCTCCAAGCCGTGCAAGATGGCAGGCGCCGGTGAAGCCGTCATCGGCGTGTCCTTCGAGTTTCCGGGCGCCAAGGCCAAGAGTGCCGGTGCACCGATCGACATCATCTTCCCCGCCGAGGGTTCGGGCTGGGAGGCCGAGGCAACCGCAATCATCGCTGGCACGGCAAACCTCGAAGCCGCAAAGACGCTCGTCGACTGGTCGGTCACCAAGGAAGCGAACGAAATGTACAATGCCGGCTATGCCGTCGTTGCCTATCCGGGCGTCGCCAAGCAGGTCGAGCACCTGCCCGACGACATCGCTTCCCGGATGATCGTCAATGACTTCGAGTGGGCCGCAAACAACCGCTCTGACATCCTCAAGGAATGGCAGAAGCGTTACGACGCCAAGTCTGAACCGAAGAGCTGAGCCTGATCGGCCGGGCGCAGCGCCTTCGCGCTGCGCCCGATCGCATTTCTCGGAAAGAAAATCCCTCAAGCCAGCGGAGCTTGCAGATGAGGCATGCCCTGTCGATCGAACCGACGCCCACCAGCCGTCAGCACTTCGCCGATGACGCGGCCGCGGAGCCGGCCCCCTACTTGCAGATCTCGGATCTCTGGAAGACCTATGGCGATTTCGTCGCGCTTCGCGACATTTCCCTGTCGATTGCCAGGGGCGAGTTCGTCTGTTTTCTCGGCCCGTCCGGCTGCGGCAAGACGACGTTGCTGCGAGCCATCGCCGGTCTCGACCTGCAGACGCAAGGCACCATCCTGCAAGACGGCCGCAATATCTCGACGCTGCCGGCTTCCCGCCGCGACTATGGCATCGTCTTCCAGTCTTATGCGCTCTTTCCCAATCTGACGATCGAGCAGAACATCGCCTTTGGCCTGGAAAACACCGGCCGATCGAAGGCGGGGGTCGCATCCCGGGTCGCCGAACTCTTGGAAACGGTCGGCCTTTCGGCGCACGGCAAGAAGTATCCGGCCCAGCTTTCCGGTGGCCAGCAACAGCGCATCGCGCTTGCCCGCGCCATCGCCATCTCGCCGGGGCTATTGTTGCTCGACGAGCCGCTGTCGGCACTCGACGCCAAGGTTCGCGTGCACCTTCGCCATGAGATCAAGGCGCTGCAGAGAAAGCTCGGTGTGACGACCATCATGGTGACGCACGACCAGGAGGAGGCCCTCGCCATGGCCGACCGGATCGTCGTCATGAACCATGGCGTCATCGAGCAGGTCGGCTCGCCGACCGAAATCTACCGTCATCCCGAAACGCTGTTCGTCGCCGACTTCATCGGCGAGACCAATCAGTTCGAAGCCCGGGTTCTTGGAGATGACGAAGTCGAGATCGGCCACTCCGCCTTTTGCTGTTCGACGGAGGATTTTTCCGCCGGCCATGCGGCAACGGCGGTCGTCCGCCCGGTCGACATCATTCCCCACGGAGCCGATGCCCATGCCGTCAACGCCAGCGACCGGCCGGCCACACCGCAGAACCTGATCGATGCCGAGGTGCGCGAGATGGAGTTCCTCGGCATGTTCTGGCGCACGCGCCTGACGGCCCCGCGTCTCGGCGAGCGCACGCTGGTTGCCGACTTCTCCGTCAACGCGGTGAGACGCCTCCGGATCGAAACCGGCGGCGCCATCCAGGTGGAGATCCCGCGCGAACGCCTGCTGCTCTATCCGAGGGGGGCTGGACGATGAACATGGTTCTGGAAGCACCCCACCTTCCCCTGCTCGGCAAGCGGCTGCGCCAGGAATCCTCCAAAGACGACCGCATCAAGCTCGGCTTCATGGCAGTCATCGGGCTATATCTGGTCGTCGCGCTTGGCGCGCCGCTCTTCGTCATGCTGTCGAAGTCGCTGTGGACCTACCGGTTCGAGCTTTCGGCTTTCGAGTTCCAGGTGAGCGACGAGACGGGGGCGAACTGGGGGCCGGTCGTCACCGCCGAAGACCTGAACCGGGAACTCGGGGCGGTGACGGAAGCCGAGCTTTCCAGCATTTCCGACGGACGACTCGCGGCCACAAAATTCTTCCCGGATTTCAAGTTCCGCAGCCCCGTTCACTACCGTATTCGCGGCACGAACGACGATGCCGCCTTCCTGGTCGGCTCCACCCTCGAAAAGGGGACTGAGTGGCGGGACTATGATTCCGGTACCTTCCGGCGCGTCGTGCTGCGACCCGCGCGCGCTTTGGGTTTTACGAACTTCACGACCTATTTCTCGACGCCGGCGCTTGCGCAGTCGATTTACAATTCCGTGCTGATGGCGGTGATCAGCACGGTGTTCACGATCTCGGTCGCCTTTGCGCTTGCCTACGGCCTGACGCGCAGCTGCATGCCGCTCAAAGGGCTTTTCCGCGGCATCCTGACGATCCCGATCCTGGTGCCGTCACTCTTGCCGGGCATTGCGCTCGTCTATCTCTTCGGCAATCAGGGCATCTTCAGGGATTGGCTTTTTGGCTATTCGATCTACGGGCCGATCGGCATCGTCATAGGCTCTGTTTTCTTCACCCTGCCGCATGCCTTCCTGATCATCCTGACGGCGCTCTCGATTGCCGATGCTCGCCACTATGAGGCGGCCGCATCGCTCAAAGCCAGCAAATGGCGGACCTTCACGACCGTCACGGTGCCCGGCGCGCGCTTCGGCATCGTCTCTGCGGCCTTCGTCGTCTTCACGCTTGTCATCACCGATTTTGGCCTACCCAAGGTGATCGGCGGACAATACGGCATGCTCGCCGTCGACATTTACAAGCAGGTGATCGGCCAGCAGAACTTCGAGATGGGCGCGGTCGTTTCCGTCATCCTGCTGGTGCCGGCGGTGCTTGCCTTTTACGTCGATCGGCACATGCAGAAGCGGCAGGTAGCGCTTCTGTCGGCGCGCGCCGTGCCCTATCAGCCGAAGCCCAATGCCCGCATGGACGGTCTGTGCTTCACCTTTGCCTGCTTCGTCAGCCTCTTCATCCTCGGCATGATCGCCATGTGCCAGATCGCGGCGGTGGTGAAGTTCTGGCCCTATGACCTGACGCTGACCGCCAAGAATTTTGCCTTCGACCTGATGGACGGTGGCGGCTGGGCCGCCTATGGCAACTCGATCCGGCTCGCGCTGTTGACGGCGCTCTTCGGTTCGGTCGTCGTCTTTGCCGGCGCCTACATGGTGGAGAAGGCCGATGGCTTCCGCTTCGGCCGTGGCCTCTTTCACTTCCTGGCGATGATGCCGATGGCGGTGCCCGGCATGGTGCTCGGCCTTGCCTATATCTTCTTCTTCAACAACCCGGCCAATCCGCTGCACCCGATCTACGGCACGATGACGATCCTCGTCGTCTCGACCGTGACGCACTTTTATACCGTCGCGCACTTGACCGCGCTGACGGCGCTGAAGCAGATGGACCCGGAGTTCGAATCCGTCGCCGCGTCGCTGAAACAGCCCTTCCACCGGCTGTTCTTTCGGGTCACGGTGCCGGTCTGCCTGCCGGCGATCCTCAACATCGCGATCTATCTCTTCGTCAATGCGATGACGACCGTCTCGGCGGTGGTGTTTCTCTACTCGACCGACACCAAGCTCGCGTCAGTCGCCGTGCTAAACATGGACGACGCCGGCGATATCGCGCCGGCCGCGGCCATGGGCATGATGATCTTTTACACCAATGTTGCGGCCAAACTTGTCCACGCGCTGATCGCGCGCGGTCTGCTCGCGCGCACCCAGGCTTGGCGCTAACCCGTAACCAGCCCTTCGCAAAGCGCCGCCCTCCTTCGCTCTGAAGGACGGCGGCGCTTTTGTCCGCGTCACTCTACGCCACCCGGAGCTCCGCCATCACCACTTTGCGGTCGTTTCCTGCGCGCAGGCGCTCCATCTCGTTGAGACGCGAACGCTGCGGCGTAAGGCCGTAGCGTTCGCGGTAGGTGCGGGAAAAGTGCGAGGCGGTGGAAAAGCCGCAGGCGACCGCGATTTCGATGACCTGAAGCGACGAGGTTATGAGCAGCAGGTGAGCGCGCTCGAGCCTGAGGTCGAGATAGTAGCGCGCCGGCGTGCGCCCCATTTCTTTTCGAAACAGGCGCTCGATCTGGCGCCGGGAAAGTCCGGTCGAGGGCGACATGTCGGCGAGCTTCAATGGCTCGGCAAGATTTGCCTCCATCTTTTCGATGACACGGATCAATAGAGGGTTGTCGATGCCGAGACGTGCCTGCAACGGCAATCGCTGGCGCTCGCCGGTTTCACGCAGCCGCTCGCAGAGTGCCGCCTCGCAGATACGGGTGGCCACGTCCCGACCAAGGTCCTCTTCGATGATGTGCAGGAACATGTCGAAGGGCGCGTTGCCGCCGGCGCAGGTATAGATCCCGCCGTCGATCTCAAAAGCGGTCTGGCGCGGGTCCGCGATGAAGAACCGCTCGGAGAAGTCTGGAAAGTGTTCCCAGTGAACGGCGCAGCGACGCTCATCGAGCAGCCCCGCGCGCGCTAGGCAGTAGACGCCGCCGCCAAGCCCGGCGAGGCGCGCGTTGCTGCGAGCGCCTGATCGCAGCCAGGCCTCCAGGGCCCTGTCGGCCGATGGCTTCTTGCGGCCGCCACAGATGACGATGAAGCCCGGATCTGCATCGCGGCCAAACCGGTTGCGTTCGGCCGAGAGCGGCGCCGCTACCGGAATGCCCGTGCCGCAGGATGAAACGGCGGGTGCTCCATCCGCCGCTACAAGGTGCCACCCGTATACCGGGCGGCCGGCCACGTCATTGGCGAGGCGTAGCGCTTCGATCGCCGCGGAGAAGCCATGGAGGGTAAATCCATCGAGCAGGTAGAAGGTGAAGTGGCGAGCCTGCGTACATGGCTGTTGCATTGTCTCTTCCTGAGGGCGTCGAAGTGGTGCGCGGAAAGAATAGTTACATTATGCAACATATTGGACCGTTGCCAATCCCGTTAAAACGAGGATCCGAAGAAATCCGCTCGAAATCCGTGCGGGTGAGGGGCCACTACGCGTGCGCTGCGGCGTGGACAGCCGTTGCAGCTTGTCAAATGGACAAAAATGGACACAGATAGTCACATGTCAGAACAACAAAACGCCCGCGCTCTTGCTCCACGCCGTCACGGCGAGATCCTCAGGCGGCTTGCAGCCGACGGTACCGTTGGTATCACCGAGCTTGCGGATTTCTTCGATGTTTCGCGTCAGACCATCAGGCGCGATCTGAAGCTTCTTGCCGATCGCGGCCAGCTCGATCTTGTCCATGGCGGCGCCACCCTGTTCGAGCCGACGGAAGCGGCCTTCGTCGAGCGGCGGGAGGAGAATGCCGGGCCAAAAGCGCTGATCGGTCGTGCAGCAGCAGGTCTCGTGCGCGACGGCATGGTGCTCTTCCTTGATTCCGGCACGACGACGCTTGCTGTGGCCCATGCCCTGACTGGGCGAAAAAACTTAACGATTTGCACGACTTCGCTATCGATCGCCTTGCTGATGTGCCGACAGCCCCAGGTGCGCGTTCATATGCTCGGCGGCGAAATCGATCCGGATGAAGAAGCGGCCATCGGTATCGATGCGCTCGAGGCGATCAGCCATTTCCGCGTCGACGTCGCGTTCTTAGGCGGCGGGGGCCTGTCGCCCGATGGAGAGGTGACCGACTTTACCCGCAGCGGCGCCGAGCAGCGCTCGCGCATGGTGGCAACGGCGGCCAAAGCCTATTTCGTACTCGACAGTTCCAAGTTCGGACGGCTGACGCCGCTTCGCATTCCCCGCTTCGAAGCCGCCGCCGGAGTGATTGTTGATCGACATCCGCCGGAGGCGATCCGCGAGGCGCTCGAGCGCAAAGGTCCAGCCCTGGTCGTTGCAGAACAACAAATGTAATCTTTTGTAACTTTTTGTCTTGTTCTTTGTCCGCGTTTTGTTACCGTGCGGCCTTCCATGGGTTCGGGAGGTCGTTTCATGGCGCAGGAATTTCCAACACAGGCACAGGTCGTCATCGTCGGCGGCGGTATTATAGGCTGCTCGGTCGCGTATCACTTAACCAAGCTCGGCTGGAACGACGTCGTTTTGCTGGAGCAGGGGCAGTTAAGCGGCGGCACCACCTGGCATGCGGCCGGTCTCGTCGGTCAGTTGCGCAGCCACGCCAACATGACGGGCCTCATCAAATATTCGACCAAGCTCTATAGCGAGCTTGAGTCCGAGACCGGCCTTGCCACGGGCTGGAAGAATTGCGGCTCGCTCTCGGTTGCCCGCACGCAAGACCGCATGACCGTGTTGAAGCGCACGGCGGCCTCTGCTCGCGCCCAAGGCGTCGCGATCGAGGTGATCTCGCCGAAGCAAGCGCAGGAGCTCTGGCCGGTCATGGCGATCGACGATCTCGTCGGCGCCGTCTGGCTGCCGGGCGACGGCAAGGCCAATCCAACAGACCTCACGCAGTCGCTCGCCAAAGGCGCCCGCAATCGCGGCGCCCGCGTGATCGAGCGCGTCCGGGTCACAGGCATTTCGACCAAAAACGGCGTCGTCACCGGCGTCGAAACCGATCGGGGGGCCATTGCCGCGGAGATCGTCGTCAACTGTGCCGGTCAATGGGCACGCAAGGTCGGCCAGATGTGCGGCGTCACCGTGCCGCTGCACTCGGCCGAGCACATGTATATCGTCACCGGCCGCATCGAGGGCGTACATCCTGACCTGCCGGTCATGCGCGATCCGGACGGCTACATCTATTTCAAGGAGGAAGTCGGCGGGCTCGTCATGGGTGGCTTCGAGCCGGAAGCCAAGCCCTGGGGCATGGCAGGCATTCCCGACGATTTCGAGTTCGCCCTCTTACCTGACGATTGGGATCAGTTCGAAATCCTGATGCACAATGCGCTGCAGCGCGTGCCGCAGCTTGAAACATCCGAGGTGAAGAAGTTTTACAACGGCCCGGAGAGTTTTACCCCGGACAACAATTTCATTCTCGGCGAGGCGCCCGAACTGAAGAACTTCTTTGTCGGCGCAGGCTTCAACTCCATGGGGATTGCCAGCGCCGGCGGGGCAGGTCGAGCCCTTGCCGAGTGGATCGTAAACCGCGCGCCGACCATGGATCTTTGGCCGGTCGATATCCGTCGCTTCGCGGGCTTCAACAACAATCCGCGCTGGCTTCACGATCGCGTCAAGGAAACGCTCGGTCTGCACTATGCGATGCCTTGGCCGAACCGGGAGCTGGATACGGCACGCCCCTTCCGCCGTTCGCCTCTCTACGATCGGCTTGCCGCCAAGGGCGCGTGCTTCGGTTCGAAAATGGGATGGGAACGGGCCAATTGGTTTGCTGCGGAAGGCGAGCGCCCCGTCACCGAGTATTCCTTCGGTCGGCAGAACTGGCATGAAGCGGTCAAGCGCGAGATGAAGGCAACGCGCGAGGCCGCCGGCATTTTCGACCAGACCTCCTTCGCCAAGCTGCTTGTGCAGGGGCGGGATGCGGCAGCAGCGCTTAACCGCATCTGCGCTGCCGACATCGACGGCGAGATCGGCCGTTCTGTCTATACCGGACTCTTGAACGCGCGGGGCGGCTACGAGAGCGACCTGACCGTCATGCGACTTGCGGCCGATCGCTTCATGCTGATCACAGGTTCGGCCCAAGCGGTGCATGATGCGGACTGGATCCGCAAGAACCTTGCCGCGGACGCCCACGTGACTTTGACCGACGTGACGTCGTCCTATGCAGTCCTGGCGCTGATGGGACCGAAATCGCGCGACATCCTCTCGAAGCTTACCTCGGCGGATATCTCGAACGAGGGCTTTCCCTTCGCGACTATCCGCGAGATCGATATCGGTTACGCCACGGCCTTTGCCAACCGCATGACCTATGTCGGCGAACTCGGCTGGGAACTGATCGTGCCGACAGAATTCGCTGTCGGTGTTTACGAGGCGCTGCACGAGGTCGGTCGCGCCTTCGGCCTGACGGATTGCGGCTACTATGCGCTTGAGGCTTTGCGGCTGGAGAAGGGCTACCGCGCCTGGAGCCGGGAACTGACGCCCGACATCAACCCCTACGAGGCTGGTCTTGGCTTTGCGGTTGCTCTGGGAAAACCCGGCGGCTTTGTCGGCCACGATGCGCTCGTGGCCGCAAAGACCAAGGGCCTGCCCTCGCGCCGCATCGTTCAGTTTACCCTGGACGATCCCTTGCCCATGCTTTGGGGCGGCGAACTGATCCTGCGTGCGGGAAAACCGGTCGGCGAGGTCCGCTCCGCCGCCTACGGTCACACGCTTGGGCGTTCGGTCGCACTCGGCCTGCTTGAAAACCCTGAAGGCGTGGACAAAACGTTCCTCGAGGGGGAGCGCTTCGAGATCGATCTTGCAGGCATTCGCTATGCCGCGACGGTGCATCTGGCACCGGCATATGATCCGCGTGCGCTGAGGGTCAAGATTTAGACCATCTTTTCGCGATGCGACGAATTGCGCATGTTGATCTTCCCGCGAGCCCGTCTAGGCGGGCTCGCGTTCCAGCAAGAGCTTTGCCGTTTGCCAGAGGTCCTCGACCCTGCGGCTGCGCGTCGCGGCGTGACGGTAAAGCCGAATTTCGAGGTCGAGATTCCAGCCCTTATCCGTAGAGGCGGGTACGAGGCCACCGGCATCGATCGCGTCACGGGCAAGGCTTTCGGGCAACCAGCAGACGCCGGCACCCGACATCGCCATGTTCATCAGCCCGGCACTGATCGTGTTTTCATGCGTCGTGCGGCGCCGGAAGGGCGGGCGCCGCAGCATGAGACGCGAAAGGGCGACCCCGAAGAACGAATTGAACCCGTAGCTCAGATAGGGAATAGCGAGCCGCGGCTGCGCCACAGCTCGGTCGAGAATATTCAGCCCCGGTAGCGTACCATCGGGGATAGAGACGTTTGCGGCGGCGAGCGGGATCAGCCGATCATGGGCGATCGTCAGCGACGAGAATTGTGCGCGGTCGAGATGGAATGGCACCTCCGAATGCGCATAAGTCAGGAAGAAATCCGCCTCGTCACCGATGAGGGCGTCAAGATTGGCCTCGATGCCGCCGCGGTCGGGCATCAGCGAGGTGCTGAAAGCGCCACCTGCGTTTTCGAGCAGTTTGAGCCAGCCAGGGAAGATCGTTACCGTCAGCGTATGGAGCGCGGCAAAGCGGATGAGGCCTTCTTCGTGAGACGGGCGTAGCGATTCGCGCGCTGCATAGAAGGTTCGGATTGCCTCCTGCGCTATGGGCAGGAAATTGCGACCTGCCGGCGTCAGTTCCGCCGGCATGGTGGCGCGGTTGATCAGCGTTGCCCCGAGCCAACGCTCCAACTGTTTGATGCGGCGGCTGAACGCCGGCTGAGTCACGTTGCGCAACTCGGCAGCGCGCGAAAAACTCCACGTGTCGGCGAGGGTCACGAAGTCCTCCAGCCACTTGATCTCCATGCCCAGATCTCCCCTGCGTTGCAGCTGAGGGGATCATAAGTCGTTGGAAAGAAATCGCTATGCCGATATTGCATCAGCCTTTGCTAAAAGCGAATTAGCCAAACCCCGACAAACCTTCCACGTTGCGCCCAAGGCAAACAGTTCTGATTTCGAGGCAGCGAGGAGGCTCACGAAATCAGGCTGATAACAAAAGGGGGATTGTTAATGGCCTTCCAGCTTCACGCTGATCTTATTCTGCACAACGGCCGAATCTGGCGAGGCAGGGAGGAGGGGATCAGCGAGGCCGTTGCCATTTGGCAGGGCAAGGTTCTGGCCACCGGCAGCGATGCCGAGATGGCGAGCCTCAAGGGGCCCCATACCAAGGTGATCGATCTCGAAGGCCGTTTTGCCAGCCCCGGTCTTATCGACAATCACCTTCACCTGATCTCCACCGGCATCACCATGGGCTGGGTCGACGCGACGCCTGCCGCTGCGCCGACGCTTGCCGCCCTTATGGAGAAACTTGCCGAACGCGCGGCCGTCACGCCGAAGGGCGCCTGGGTGCGGGCACGGGGCTATGACCAGGTCAAGCTCGATGTCGGCCGGCATCCGACCCGCGAGGAACTCGACCGCGCCGTACCGGATCATCCCGTGCTGCTGACGCGCGCCTGCGGCCATGTGGCCATCGCGAATTCGCTGGCGCTGAGCCTGGCGGATGTCACCGAGGCGACGCCGGTGCCGGACGGCGGCGTAATCGGCACCACGGACGGGCGCCTCAACGGGTTCCTGGCGGAAAACGCGCAGAACCTCATCAAGACGGCTATTCCCGAGGTGACGACGGAGGAGTTGATCGACGGCATCGAGCGGGCAGGGCGCTATCTTCTGTCGCTCGGCATTACGAGCTGCATGGATGCGGCGGTCGGCCAACTTGCCGGCTTTGCGGAAATCCAGGCTTATGAGATGGCCAAGCTTTCCGGCCGCCTGCCGGTGCGCGTCTGGCTGACACTGCTCGGCGATCCCGGCGTCTCGATCGTAGAGGATTCCTGGCGTGCCGGGCTCATTTCCGGTGCGGGCGACGACATGTTGCGCGTCGGGGCCGTGAAGATCTTCCTCGACGGCTCGGCCGGCGGGCGCACCGCATGGATGTCGAAGCCCTATCTTGGTGAGCCCGACAATATCGGCGTACAGATGCTGCCGGATGCCGACGTCGAGGCGATCGTCAAATCCTGCCACGACCGGGGCTATCAGATGGCTTGCCACGCCATCGGCGACGGTGCGATCGAGCAGCTGATCACGGCCTACGAAAAGGCGCTGGCCGGTAATCCCGATCCGGATCGGCGCCATCGCATCGAGCATTGCGGCTTCTCGAGCCTGGAGCAAGATCGGCGCATGAAGGCGGCAGGCATCCTGCCGGCGCCGCAGATGGCCTTCATCCACGATTTCGGCGACAGCTACGTTTCCGTGCTTGGTGAGGAACGGGGCAAGGCCTCCTACCAGATCGGCACCTGGATGCGCATGGGTCTCAAGCCCTCGACCGGCTCGGATTCGCCCGTCTGCTCGCCCGATCCCTTCCCGAACCTTCACGCCATGATCACGCGCAAGACCGGCAAGGGTACCGTGATGGTGGAGGCGGAAAAGCTGAGCCGCGAGGAAGCGTTGCAGGCCTACACGGAATACGGCGCCTATTCTCAGAAGGCCGAAGACGTGAAGGGCAGACTTGTGCCGGGACAATGGGCCGACATCGCCGTCTTCGACAACGACCTCTTGGAGGCACCGGCCGATACCATTCTCTCAGGCACACGCTGCCTGATGACCCTGCTTGCAGGCCGCGTCGTGCATGACGCACGCTGACGACCTGAAAGACCAATCAACACAAAGCCGAAAACGGCACGAGAGGGAAAACAGCATGCTGAAAAGATTGACATTGGCCGCAATGCTCGGCCTCGGGGTGGCAACCGGAGCGCTGGCTGCCGGCGAACGCCACGGCGGAACGCTCGTCTTTACCGCACCCTATGGCTCGAGCTTCGCCACGCTCGACGTTCAGGCAAGCCCGAACACCCAGGAGGAATTCATCACCCAGGCGATCCACCGCGCGCTCTACAGCTGGGATTCGATCCAGAACAAGCCGGTCCTGGAACTCGCTAGCTCGGAAGAGGTGTCCGAGGATGGTACGGTGCACACCTATCGCCTGCGCGAAAATGCCGTCTTCCACAACGGCAAGCCGCTCACGGCCGACGACATCATCTACAGCTACAAGCGCATCGCCAACCCGAAGAACGCCTTCCCGGGCGCAAGCTACATTGCCGTCATCAAGGGTGCGGATGCGTTCATCGCCGGCAAGGCCGATGAGATTTCCGGTCTCAAGAAGATCGACGACCACACGCTGGAGATCACCTATACCGGACCGATAAACCCCGGCTTCCCGCTGATGCAGAACACGACGGTGATTTATCCGTCTGATGTCAAGGATGAATCGAGCTTCGCCAAGACCCCCGTTGGCCTCGGCGCCTTCGTCTTCAAGGAGCACGTGCCGGGATCGCAGGTCGTTGTCGAAAAGTTCGACAAGTACTACGAAGAGGGCAAGCCCTATCTCGACCGCATCAACATCGTGCTGATGGCCGAGGACGCCGCGCGCGACGTCGCGTTCCGAAACAAGGAAATCGATGTCTCGATCCTTGGCCCGACCCAATATCAGGCCTATCAGGGTGAAGACGCCTTGAAGGATCACCTGCTCGAAGTTGCCGAGGTCTATACGCGCAACATCGGCTTCAACCCGGCCTTCGAACCCTTCAAGGACAAGCGGGTCCGCCAGGCGATCAACCATGCGATCAATGCGCCGCTGATCATTGAACGGCTCGTCAAGAACAAGGCCTACCCCGCCTCCGGCTGGCTGCCGCTGTCTTCGCCGGCCTTCGACAAGGACAAGGTGCCCTACGCCTTCGATCCAGAGAAAGCGAAAGCACTCCTGGCGGAAGCAGGCTATGCCGATGGCTTCGAGTTCGAAGTCACGGCGAGCCCGAACGAAAGCTGGGGCGTGCCGATCGTTGAAGCCATCCTGCCGATGCTGAAGAAGGTCGGCGTCACCGTGAAGCCGAAGCCGGTCGAAAGCTCGGCGCTTGGCGATGCCGTGACGTCGAACAACTTCCAGGCCTTCATCTGGTCGAACCTGTCCGGTCCCGACCCGCTCAATGCACTGCGTTGCTTCTATTCCAAGACGGCGCAGTCCGCCTGCAACTACGCGAGCTATGCGAGCCCGGATTTCGACAAACTCTATGAGGCGGCCCAGCAGGAACGCGACCCTGCCAAGCAGAGCGATCTGCTGCGCCAGGCCAACAACATCGTGCAGGACGATGCGCCGGTCTGGTTCTTCAACTACAACAAGGCGGTTATGGCCTACCAGCCCTGGATCCACGGCCTTGTCCCGAACGCCACGGAACTGGCGGTCCAGCCCTATGACGAGATCTGGATCGATGACACGGCTCCGGACGCACGCAAGTAAGCCCTGAGAGGTTCGGGGCGGTTTCGGCCGCCCCACACATCAGTTGTCCCACCCATCCGGGTGGCCAAAATGGAACCGCTCATGCTTCGTTTTACCCTGCGCCGCATTCTGCAGGTCGTCCCGACGATCGTCGTGGTGGCGCTGCTGATCTTCGTTATCTTCTCCGTCGTCCCCGGTACCTTCGCGGCCAGCCTCTTTGCCGACGGAAAGCGTGCCGCCGATCCGCAAATGATCGCTCGCCTCAATGAGGAGTTCGGTCTGAACAAGCCGCTGATGGAGCGCTTCGTGACCTATGTTACGGATCTCGCCCAGTTCGATCTCGGCACCAGTTTCCGCACCCGCCAGCCGGTCATTGACCTCATCAACGACCGCATGGGCGCCTCGCTTCAGCTGGCCGTCGCCGCCATGGTCTTCGCCATCGTTGTCGGCGTGCCGCTCGGCTTTCTTGCAGCACTCAGGCCCGGTTCGATCCTCGATACGGTGACGATGATCGGGGCGGTTTCGGGCCTCTCCATGCCGCAATTCTGGCTCGGCCTTCTGATGATGTATCTCTTCGCCCTGCAACTGAACTGGCTGCCCAGTTTCGGTTACGGCGACGGCTCGTTTCGAAACCTCATCCTGCCGGCCGTGACCCTCGGCGTCACGCCGCTCGCGCTGCTGGCGCGCACCACCCGGGCCGGCGTGCTCGACGTTTTGAACGCCGACTTCATTCGCACCGCCCATTCCAAAGGCATGAGCGAGGCGAAGGTGGTGCGCTGGCACGTGGCCCGCAATGCGCTGGTGCTGATCGTCACCACGGTCGGCCTGCAGTTCGGCTCGCTGATCGGCCAGGCCGTCGTCATCGAAAAGCTGTTCGCCTGGCCGGGCATCGGCTCGCTGCTGGTCGATAGTGTGGCGATCCGCGACATTCCCGTGGTGCAGGGCACGATCCTCGTCATCGTGCTGTGGTTCCTGATCATCAACACCGCCGTCGATCTGGTCTATGCCGCGATCGACCCGCGCATCAAGCAGGAGTGACGACCGTGCGCCTCGGCTTCAACTTCTGGCTCGGTGCGACGCTGACTGCGCTCGTCATCTTCGCCGGTGTCCTTGCCCATTGGATCGCGCCCTTTGACCCCGTGCTCGATGCGGACTTGATGAACTCCGAACTGCCGCCGGACGCTACCTTCTGGTTCGGCACGGACGGGCAGGGACGGGACGTCTATACCCGCATTCTTTACGGCGCGCAGATCTCGCTGACTGTTGGCATCGTGTCGCAGGTGATCAACTCGATCATCGGCGTCACGCTCGGCATGACGGCCGGCTATTGGGGCGGCTGGTGGGACGATCTGGTCAACGGCCTGACCAACGTCATGCTCGCCATCCCCTCGTTGATCTTCGCGCTTGCCGTCATGGCGGTGCTTGGCCCCGGCCTGCCGTCGCTCTTGATCGCGCTTGGCCTCACCAACTGGAGCTGGACCTGCCGCATCGCCCGGTCTTCGACGCTCTCGCTGAAATCGCAGGGCTACGTGCAGGCGGCCCAGACGCTGGGCTATGGCGACCTGCGCATCATGTTCACGCAGATCCTGCCCAATATGATGGGGCCGATCCTCGTCATGGCGACGCTCGGCATGGGCTCGGCGGTGCTGTCAGAGGCGGCGCTCTCCTTCCTCGGCCTCGGCATCCAGCCGCCATTCCCGAGCTGGGGTTCGATGTTGACCGATGCCCGCCAGCTGATCCAGCTCGCCCCCTGGGCGGCGCTCTTCCCTGGCCTTGCCATCTTCCTTTCGGTGCTTGGCTTCAACCTTCTCGGCGATGGTCTGCGTGACAGCCTCGATCCGCATATGAGGACGCGCAAGCCATGACCGCGCCGCTTCTCGACATCAAGAACCTGCAGCTTGGCGTTTCGCTCGGCCGTTCCAGCTACCATCCACTGCTCAAGGGCGTCTCGTTCCAGATCATGCCCGGCGAGGCCTATGGCCTCGTCGGCGAATCCGGCTCCGGAAAATCGGTCACATCGCTTGCCGTCATGGGCCTTTTGAAACGGCCGCTTGCCGTTACCAGTGGCGAGATATTGTTCAAGGGGCAGAACCTGCTGGCGTTGCCGAAACGCGAGATGCGGCGCCTGCGCGGCAATCGCATCGCCATGATCTTCCAGGAGCCGATGACAGCGCTGAACCCGCTTTCAACGGTCGGGCGACAGATCGCCGAGATGTTCGTGCTACATCAGGGAAAAAGCTGGGCGGAAGCCGAAAAGCTCGCCGTCGAAGCGCTCGGGAATGTCCGCGTGCCCAACCCTGATCGCCGTGCCAGGAACTATCCGCACCAGATGTCCGGCGGGCTGCGCCAGCGGGTGATGATCGCGATGGCGCTTGCCTGCAGCCCGGACCTGTTGATCGCCGATGAGCCGACGACGGCACTCGACGTGACCGTACAGGCCGAGGTGTTGCGCCTCATCAAGGAACTTTGCGCGGCGCGCGGGACGGCGGTCCTCTTCATCAGCCACGACCTTGGCGTCATCGCCAGCATCTGCCAGCGCGTCGGCGTGATGTATTCGGGTTGCCTCGTAGAAGAGAACGAGACGCGGGCACTCTTTGAAAGTCCTCGGCATGAATATACCCGCGGCCTGCTCGGCGCGCTGCCACGCCTTGGCAGCCGCAGCGAACATGGGCGGCAGCGGCTCGTCGATATCGACAGCATCATCGCCGACCGCTCGAGGCTGACGGAAAGCCGCTTCATCGCGCCACGCGAACGGGAAGGGAGCCAGCCATGACCGCGCCGCTGCTTCAGGTGGACGATCTCCATGTCCGTTTCCCCATTTCCGGCGGTGGCCTGCTCGGCAAAGGACGGCGTACGCTTCACGCCGTCAACGGCATCAGCTTCGAGCTTGCCAAGGGCGAGTGCCTGTCGATCGTCGGCGAATCCGGTTGCGGGAAATCGACGACGGCGCTTTCCATTCTCGGCCTGCAGGAACCGACTGAGGGCATGATCCGCTATCGCGGTCAGCCGCTCGCGGGGCCCGGCGCGCCGCAACGGATGGACCGGGCGAAAGCGGTGCAGATGGTGTTCCAGGATCCTTATGCCTCGCTCAACCCCCGCCAGTCCGTGCGCACCTCGCTCGCAGCACCGCTGCGGCTGCACGGCATTACCGCCGCCTCGGAAATCGAAGGCCGCATCGAGGCGATGCTCAAGAATGTCGGCCTGACGCCCGAACAGGCCAAACGCTATCCGCATGAGTTCTCCGGCGGCCAGCGCCAGCGCATCGGCATCGCCCGCGCGCTGATCCTCGAGCCTGAGATCGTCGTGCTCGACGAGCCGGTCTCGGCCCTCGACGTGTCGATCCGCGCGCAGATCATCAATCTGCTGCTCGACCTTCAGGAAAAACTCGGCCTCTCCTATCTGATGATCAGCCACGATCTGAGCGTGGTGGAACATATGAGCGACCGGGTGCTGGTGATGTATTTCGGCGAAGTCGTGGAAGAGGGCGGCTGGCGCGAGATTTTCGAAGTCCCCACCCATCCCTACACGCGCCGCCTGATCGCCGCCATTCCCGATCCGGATGCTGCGCTGAATCCGGCGGAAAGGCAGGCGAGCGACGCCACCGTGCCGCAACTTGCCGGCCGCAGCTTCGTTTCCGATGGCAGCACCGCGCCGGATGTTTTTACCGCGCCTGTTCGATCCGAACTGATCGAGATCGGCGGGAACCATAGGGTTCGGATGGCTTTGGCCTAACCGATGGAATGCGCTGAGCGAAGCCCCGTTCCGCCCCGCGGCAAAGATAGGCTAGGTTGCTCAACGTCCGAACTTGGAATCATTGAAATCTAGGATGAACCCGATGAAACGCATGCCGAAGATCGCCGTGATCATGGATGAAAACACCAGTGCGGGCGGTGGACGCTATGACGTCTCGAGAAATTACTTTTCCGCCCTGCGCCGCGCCGGCGCCTTTGCCTTCGGCATCCCCTATGTTCCCGATCTCGTCGACCAGGTCGTCGAAGATTTTGATGGGTTCTTAAGCGTCGGCGGCCGTATCAACTTCCCGAAAAGCTGGTATGTCGAAGGAGACCAATCCCAGTATCCGCCCTCGGATCGGCTAGCCGTCGACATGGCATTGATGGAAAGTTTCCTTGCGCGCGACAAGCCTGTGCTCGGCATCTGCAACGGCATGCAGATGCTCGGCTGCCTCAACGCTTGCCGGATGGTTTCCGATGTCCATTCGTCGTGGCCCGACGCGCTCAATCACGACCAGGCCAATTTCTCGCATGACGTCAGCGTTGTCCCCGGCACCAGAATGGCCGACATCCTCGGCATCGAAACATTCACCGTGAACACGTTTCACCGCGAGGCGATCGTGGAGGTATCGGGCGCGGTGACCGTTACGGCCCGAGCCCCGGATGGTGTCGTTGAAGCGATCGAGATCGGCTCGCAGACCTTTGCCATGGGCCTTCAATGGCACCCCGAAATGCTGGATGCCGACAGCCATCCGGGCGCTCGCGTCTTCGACGCCTTCGTCGAGGCGTCAAGCCGACACCTTCGATAACCTGTTCCAAGGCCCTGCTGCGTTCTGTCGGAAGCACATTCTGCCCTCTCCCGATTGACGTTGGCGGCTCCAGCAAATAGGGCCAAGCCGACAAGCGTGCCAAACGCCAGCAAGACAGCAACAGGAGTGTATAGTGAGCGAACCGACCGTAGCAGAGGCAACAGATCGCATTTACGCATCGCTGCAGGCAGACAATGCCGACATCGATCTTCATATCGCGACCCTCAAGGCAGCATTGATGCGGGCAGGTTTGAAAGAGGCCGTATTCGACCCGACCAGGCTCGTGCAAAACAACCGTTCCGGACGGAAGCTGATGCAGGCGTACTTTCGGCAGCGCGGCGTAACGGTGAAATTCTCGGCCTAGCAAGGTCGTTCAATGATGCCAGAAAGGCCGCAGTCGGGTGGCCGAATGGGTGCCTGCCTGGTCGGACTGCGGTGGCTCACCAGGCTCAGCGATCCCGGTTTCCGCTCGTCGGCTGGCTGCCAAGGTGAACCTCTCGGCGCGCGACCCTTTCAACCGGTCAGGTCGCGCGCAAATGGGCTCTGGCCGCCTTTCGAAGCGGCAGTCCGGTAAGCTCACCAAGTTCGTGCTTCAATTCCGCGCTTTGGCGATGGCGTCCTTCAGTCCTTTTTCATCCAGAACGCCGGGAATGATCGCCGAACCGATGACGAAGGATGGCGTGCCGGCGAAATTGAAGGCGAGTGCCTGACTGTAGTTGCGGTCGAGCAGCCCGGAAATCTTGGCATTGTGCGTGTTCACGGCTGCGGTCAGCTCCTTCATCGAAAGACCCGCCCCGGTCAGCGCCTTCTCGATGTCGTCCTGCGACAGCCTCGCCTTGGTTTTCATCAGCGCCTCCATCGCCGGCTGGTATTTGCCGATCTGGGCGGCTCCAAGCACTGCCTGTGCGGCGAAGACGGAGGCTTCGCCCAAGATCGGCCAGTCCTTCAGCACAAGCCGCACGTTGCCGTCGGCCTTGACCACCTTCTCGACCGTCGGATGCACTTTCTTGCAGTAAGGGCACTGATAGTCGAAGAACTCGACGATGGTGACATCGCCCTTCGGATTGCCAAGGACGGGCGCGTCCTTGTCGAAAAACACCTCCTCCTTGGTCAATTGCTGGGCGAAGGATGATCGGCCTCCGACAAGCACGGCGGCGGCGGTCGCGACCGTGGCCGTCAGAACGGTTCTGCGGGTGAACATCAGATTTCTCCTTGTGCGAATGGATTGGGGCCGAGAGCGACGGCGCGTGCGGCGATTTCGAGGATCATGCCGCGCAGGCAAACGACGAAAGTCGGAAAGGCCGGGGCTGTCATTCTGCCTGCTTCCTGTCCTCAGATGCAAAGGCGGCGAGCCGTTCGGCGATTGCCTCGCGGGAGATTTCGCCGAGATGGGTGGCGGCGAGCGTACCGTCCGGGTTGATGAAAAGTGTGGCAGGAAGGCCGATCGCGCCGTAGTGCCGGGATAGGCCCGAGAAAGGGTCGAGAAGGATGGTTTCCAGGTCGACGCCTGTTTGGCGCAGATAGGATTCTATCGCCGCGCGGCTTTCGCCCTGGTTGGCGAAGAGAAAGTCGACCTCAGGATTCCTTTCGGTCATCTCCGCCATCATCGGCATTTCCCGCCGGCAGGGCGGACACCAGCTTGCCCAGAGATTGAGAACCGCCGGGCGGCCCTTGCGCTCGGCGATGGCGAGGCTCTCGTTACGTGCGAGAACGGCATAGGACGTTTCCGGGGCACGGGGTGCAGCGCCGCTATCGGTGAGGGTTGTGGCGACGACCCAGACGAAGAGGCCGGCCGCAAGCGGCAGGATCGCCCAAGGAGCGGCTTTCGGTGCGTTTCGCCAGAGCATCACTGCGGCGAGGAAAACACCGAGGAATCCGCCCGTCGGGGAAAAGCCGCCCTGCCAGATGGCGAGAACTCGCAACGGCTCCTGCAGGAAGCTCTCGGCATGGATGAGCACATGCCCGGCGCGCGCGCCGACAACGCCGAAAAGTGTGGCAGCCGTCGTAAAGGTGCCAAGCCGGTTGTGGATGCGGGCGGCAAGGAGCGAGCCGACAAGCATGAAGACGATCAACCCGGCGATGACCGAAAAGCGATCGGCGGAAAAAGCGAAGGGACCTATTGCGACGGCGTTCATTGCGCGCTGCCCTTGGCCATCCGTGCCGCCTCCGCAAGCGAGCCGGCCGTGATTTCTCCGACGAGGCGCGTACCGGGGGCCTCCTCTTTGCTGCGGTTGAAGAAGATCATAGTCGGCGGGCCAACGACGGCAAGTGATCGCATCAGTGCGCCATTCTCCGCATCGAGGGTGCTGACGTCGAGGCTGACCAAGCGGATCCCGTCAAGGCTCGCCGCGACATCAGGCTTTGTCAGAACGGACCGCTCGATCGTGCGGCAGGTGACGCACCAGCCAGCGGTGACATAGACGAGGGTGGGTTGCCTCCCGGAGGCTGCGGTGTCGAGAAGGCGGGAGAGTGCGCCGGCCGAGCCGACCTTGGTAAAATCCGACTTCTGGATGGCGGCTGTTTGGTCAACACTCGCCGCCCTCTTGAGCGGGCCGAGCGGAGTGAGCGGATCGCTGGCTCCAAGGCCGAAGCCCACCAGCAGCAGACTACCCCAAATGAGCGAGACGACGGCGGTCAAGCGCGTCAGTACGCCGTAGCCGCCTGTGGACCGCAGCCCGTCGGGAGCGACCGCGTAGATGCCGAAGGCAAGGGAAAACACGGCCCAGGGCAGGAGGACGAAGCGCTCCGGCACAAGCGGCGTCGCAAGCCAAATCGCCGTTCCCAGGAATGCGAAGCCGAAGACGTGCCGGACACGTTCCATCCACGCGCCGGCGCGTGGAAGCGCCTTGCCGCCGATTGTCGCCATGATGATGAGCGGGATGCCCTTGCCAAGGCCAAGGGCGAAAAGGGCGAGTGCGCCGACCGCAATGTCACCGGTCCGGGCGATGTAGAGGAGGGCGCCGGCAAGCGGCGCAGTTACGCAGGGGCCGATGAGGAAGGCGGAGGAAAGACCGAGCAGGGCGGCGGCGGCGACCGAGCCGCCCTTCTGCCGGCCGCCGCTCAGGCGGTTGCCGATCACTGCCGGCAGCTTGATGTGGAAGAGCCCGAAGCTGGAGAGCGCCAGCAGGACGAACAGTGCCGCGACCACGCCGACAGCGACGGGCGATTGCATCACGATCTGCAGGTTTTGCCCCGACCAAGCGGCCACGATGCCAAGGAGACCGAAGGCGGACGCAAGGGCCAGCACATAAGCGGAGGCGAGCATGAAACCGCGTCGTGCCGTCAGCCCCTCTCCCTCGCGCGTGAGCATGGCCGCGACGATCGGATACATCGGGAAAACGCAGGGCGTGAAGGCGAGCAGCAGTCCGAAGCCGAGGAAGCCTGCAAGAAGCAGCGCAAACCCGCCACCGGTCATGAGCCGGTCGACCGCCGTTTCTCCGCCGTCAGCTGCGATGGAAAAACCTGTGTCCGGCGCTTCCACGGGCCGTGCGTCCTTGGCAGGCGCAAAGGCAAAACCACCGACCGGTTTGCTGATGGTCATCGCGGCGGTATCGATCGTCCGCGTTGTCGGCGGATAACAAAGCCCGCCATCCTGGCAGCCCTGATAGGTGAGGCGAATGAGCGGAGGCGCATTCGCGATCCGGGCCGAAGCCTTTTGGTAATAGACCTCGGTTGTGCCGAAGCCCGGATCGTCCTTGACTGTCCCCGGTTCGGTTTGCAGGGTGATCGGCCGGTTACCCTCATCTTCTGCTGCCAGGAAGTCCCTGTAGAGATAGTAGCCGTCAGCAATCGTCCATGTGATCGCCAGCCGGCCGTCGTCTTGCCTGGCGATCCCAGGTACGAAGGCCTCGTCCATCGGCAGGGGCGCCTCGAGCGCCCGGGCTGGCAGGATGGCCGCAATCAAAACCCAAACCAGCGCCAGCAGACTTGCTTTCCGCATCGTTCTTGCGTCCTCGTCTTCAATCGAGGGCGGAGCGATCAGGCCGCTACCTTAAGGCAGCCTTAAAATGATTGTCCAAGGCGAAGGATAGAAACGGGCCGCGCAAGTTAATCCGCTAAGACCTTGGCGCTGGCTCTCGGTGTAATTCCGGAAGTAAAGGCCGAACGATGGTGGGGCAACCGGCGCTGCCGGTTCACCTGCTTATGGACACCGGCCCTTTGGCCGGCGTCCAGACTTCATTGCCTGTGTTCCCTAGTGGGTTGCGCCCGACCCACCGGCTGCGACGATTGCGAAGGGTTGTCCCTCGACCGCGATCGTGCGGGTCTCCTTCAGTGTTTCCGTGTCGATCACGCGTACCAGGCTTTGGCGCGGATCAGTGATGGCGAGGTGATTGCCGGCGACGGCGAGGCGGGGCCTTGCGTCGCGCCAGTGGCCATCTTTGCTGTAGGGCTCCGTGACGATTTCCGATTTGGTGATCACGCCATCCACGACGTCAAGGAGGTGAAGCTTGCCGTCCTCCGTCAGGATATAGGCGTTGCGTGACTTTGCTGGATCGAGGATGAAGTCCACCCGCCGCAGCGGCAGTTCGACGAGGCGGTAGGGTTCCTTCGCGTCGGCGTCGATCAGTACGACCTTGTCTTCTCCGTAGTTCCCAAGGAAGAACTGCATAGAAGTGCCGCCGAGCAGTGTGGATACCTTGCCTTCCGGCAGCTTGTCGCCATAGGCGAGCATCTCGAGCTTGGGGCCATCGAGCCCACCTGGGCGTGCGACCAGGACGCCCTCGGCGCAACCGAAGGCGGCCAGGCGGGCGGACGTCGCTTCACCGTGGAGCCCCGTGCAGGTTGCGACATCGCCGACCTGCTTGCCCTCCTTGTCGAGAACACGCAGGCCCAGGCGGGGAGGAAGCTCACCTTCCTTTACCGTCGCTTCGAGGTTCGGGACCGAAACGAGAAGATGGTTGCCGGTCGAAACCGCGACGCCATGGTGTGCGGCGGTAGTATCGTAAGCCTTGAGCTCCGCCTTGCCGTCCAGAAGCGCGCTTTCGCCAAGCAGATCGAACTTGCCACCGCGATCGTAGAAGATGGCGAGATCGTCACCATGGGCAACCACGTGGCCGGGCTTTTGTCCGCGAATGGTTTTCTCAAGCAGCCTCGGCTCCTTGACCTCGATGTCCCGGTGCTCGCCGTGATCGGAAAGCGCTATGCCGGTGTCGATGGCATGGATCAGGTTCTGTTCGCCCTGGACGGCAAAGACGGTTCGTCCGGTGTCGCTCAGGGAAAGGGCGGCGTAGCCTTCAAGGTCAAAACGGCCGATTTCCTTGTCCGTTTCCAAATCGATGGCGCGGACCACGGGCTGGGTGTGGTCGGCAATGAACAAACGCCAGGTCTCGCGCTGCTGTTCTTCCTCGGCATGAGAGGTCAACGGAAAGGCGAGGGTCGCGAGAATGGTGGTGGCGAAAAGCGCGGGCAAACCGGAGCGGGACATGAAATCTCCTATAATGTAATAACGTAACATGTGTTGTGTTATAGCGTTACATTCGCCTTGTCCAGCGGCAACAAGCTGACGTTTGCACATGCGTCAACGACGCCGTCACAGGCGGCCCGCGACGGCGGCCTACGTGGCTCGCTGGCGTTAAGGAGTGTGAAGCTCGGTCCTGACGGACCGATTGGCATTCCGCGACTTCGCCTGGAGCGGCGGATGGCGGCATGTGTTGCCGCCACCCTTTGAAATGCTCGGTTTCTCCGTTGGTGGGCTTCGCCGATTTTCAGGGCTGGGGGGCTTTGGGCGAGATGGACCAAAACCCGCCATAGGGCCTTCATCAGCGACGAAGGCCGTCAAACGCGGCGGGACCCGGTCATCCTGCTACTTCGCTGTGCCTTCGTTCAGGGGCAGCTTGCTCCCGCGACGCTGCCGTAGGCGGCCGTTCAGAACGATGTAGGCGAGAAGGCCGATCACCAGGCCCCAGAAGGCCCCGCCGATCCCGAGCAGCTTGATGTTGGCGGCGGAGGCCAGGAACGTGATGAGCGCCGCTTCGCGGCAGGCCGGGTCGGCTGTTGCTGCAGCAAGGCTGCCACCAATGGTACCGAGAAGGGCGAGGCCCGCTAGCGTGGCGATGAAGGTCGCAGGAAACGCCATGAACACGGCCGCAAGCGTAACGCCGAACACGCCGACGAGCACGTAGAAAAAGCCCGCGGCGATACCCGCGATCCAGCGCCTGGAGGGGTCTTCGTGGGCCTCCTTGCCGGTTGCGATCGCCGCCGTGATTGCCGCGATATTGAAGGCGTGCGAGCCGAAAGGCGCCATGATCAGCGAACCGAAGCCAGTCGTCGTCACGATCGGGTTGGCGCTGGTCTTGAAGCCGTCATTCCGCAGCACCAGCATTCCCGGCATGTATTGGCCGGTCAGCGTGATGAGAAACAGCGGCAGTGCGACCGAAAGCAGCGCGTTCAGCGAGAACAACGGCATGGTGAAAATGGGCGCCGCGAACTCCAACTTCAGACCCGACAGGTCGACCCGGCCCTCCGCGAGCAGGAACAGGAGCCCGAGAACGAGGATGCCGACCACGGCATAGCGGGCGGAGAAGCGCTTCAGGACGACGTAGGCGATAATCAGCAGGCCGACGAGCAACGGATCGACGCTTGCGCCGCCGAACGCGCCGATGCCGAACTGCAGCAGGATACCGGCGAGCAGGCCCGCGGCGATGCCTGGCGGGATCAGCCGGATGACCTTCTCGAAATAGCCCGAAAGCCCGAGTGCGACGAAGGCTAGAGCCGAGATCATGTAGGCGCCGATGGCCTCGGCATAGGGCGTGGTCGCAAGCGCAGTGACGAGAAAGGCTGCGGCCGGCGTCGACCAGGCGGTGATGATAGGCTCGCGATAGCGCCAGCTCAGCCAAAGCCCCGTCATTCCCACGCCGATCGAGACCGACCAGACCCAGGAAGCCGTCAACTCGGGGCTGAGCCCAGCCACTTTCGCGGCTTGAAAGACCAGGATGAAGGTGCCGCCATAGTTGACGATGACGGAGATCAGACCCGCGACAATGGGATGGGCAAGGTCGTTGAAGCGAAGGGATGACGGGAAAACATGTGATGACATGATCTATCGGGGCTCCTGAAATTTCGGGGAGGACTGGCAAGCCGCGTTGACAAATAGCCAGTCATTGGCCCGATATGCCCATCCATTTCGCTGAAGATGATCAGACCATTTGTTCAAGCATTCCCAACTCGAGTCCGTGAAGGCATGGATTGCCCAGCCCGCCCAGGCTGGGATGCCGCTTCATGCGCGCATCCAGCGGGCGATCCGTCAGTTGATCCTCGACGGTGCGCTTGGGCCGGGAAAGCCGCTTCCAGCTTCGCGCGTGCTCGCCAAATCCCTCGGCGTATCGCGCGATACGATCGAAGCGGCCTATGGCCAGCTTCATGCCGAAGGCTTCATCGACCGTCGCGTCGGGAGCGGCAGTTTCGTGGCCGAGGTGAAGGAGTTTGCACCCGGCAGGCGCCTGTCTCCAAGGCGCGCGCAGTCGCCCAACCAGGCAGCGGCTTTGAGCAGGCGGGGCAATGCCATGTTCGGCAGCGGCGGCGTCAGTGAACAGCTGTTGCCCCGCCCCTTCGCCCATGGCGTGCCGGAGACGCGCACTTTTCCGCTCGCGCTGTGGGAGCGCCTCGGACGGCAGGTCTTGCGCGAAACCGGCAGAAGGGCGCTGCTTCACGGCGACCCGCAAGGGATCGAGGAGCTGCGCCGTGCCATTGCCGACTATGTGAACCTAGAACGCGGCGCCCGTACCACGGCCGAACGGGTGCTGATCCTCACCAGCTCGCAGCAGGCGCTGACATTGTGCGCAAACATGCTGCTCGATCCCGGTGACCGCATCTTCATCGAGGATCCGGCCTATTACGGCGCGCGCAAGGCGTTCGATGCGGCGGGGCTCGAATGCGTCCCCATCCGCGTCGACCGCCATGGCATCGCCGTCAACCAGATCAAGGCGGAGACGCGCAAGGTCAAGGCCGTATTCCTGACGCCCTCGCATCAGTTCCCGGCCGGCGCCACGCTGACGCTCGATCGCCGCCTTGCGCTGATCGAATGGGCGAGCCGCCATCAGGCCTGGATCCTCGAGGACGACTACGACAGCGAATTCCACTATGCCGGCAAACCAACGGCCTGCCTTCAGGGCCTCGATCCGCACGACCGGACGATCTACATCGGCACCTTCACCAAATCGCTCTTTCCAGGGCTTCGGATCGGCTATGCAGTTCTGCCGCCTGAGCTGGTCAAGCCGATGACCGTCGCGCGTACTCTGCTTGACGGGCACTCCGCTCCGATGGCGCAAATGACACTCGCGCGCTTCATGGAAGGCGGGCATTTCGGCGCCCATGTGCGCACAATGCGCAGCATCTACGCCGACCGGCTCGACCTTTTGGCGATGCTTGTCATAAAACATCTGCCGCATTTCCTTGAAGCGCGGGTGCCCGATGGCGGCCTGCAGATGCCGTGCGCGCTGACAGGTGCGATCTCGGAGGCCGCGGCCGTCGATGCGGCACGACGTGTCGGGATCGAGATCATGGGATTGTCCGCGCTTCACGCCGGCGGCAAGCCCGAGCCCGGGTTCCTCATGGGGTTTGCCGCTTATACGCCAAGCGAGATCGAGGGGGCGGTGCGGAAGCTGGCTGGTGCCTTCCGGGCCGCGGCGAAGTCATAGGTCGTCCAAGCGCCGCCCCAACGTTTCGGTATTAGTCCTGAATCACGAGCTGGAACCACGTGTCGAGAAATCTGCTGCGCTTGACGGCGTCTAGATAGACGAGCAGCTCCGGTCCCAGTTCGATGAACTGGACGTTTTTCATCGTGTCGAGATCCCGCGACCGGGTCAGGCCGACCTCTTCAAGCGCGCGGTCGGCGCGATCGGAAAGCAGGAAGTCGACCACGTCGCCGGCGGTCGAGCGATTGCGCGCCTTCTCCGGGATCAATGCCGTCCAGGGCAGCGCCAGCACATAGTCCTCAGGGATCACCATCTCGATGGATGCGGTCTTGCTCATCCATTTGCGCACGGCGGACAAGGGCACATTGTAGCCGATGTCGATGCGGCCTTCCGCCATCGCCTGCAGCAGTTCCTCGTTGCTGTCGAATATGCGGGCCTGCGACGCACCGACGGCTCGGGATATGCGCCAAAAGAGCGGCGATCGAAGCGCCTCCTGCGAGGCGAAGGCATAGCTGACATTGTCGATGCCGATGTTGACCAACCCGACCCGGCGTAGCAGGCGCGCGCGGTTCTGCTCCAGCGTGCGCGCAAGCTCCGTCCGCGTGCGCGGGACGTCGAACGGCGCCATCGCGCCCTTGCGCACGACAAAGACCGCCGGATCGTAGCCGATGCTGAAGACTTCGCTGCGCCAGTGAACCTGCTGCTGCGGCCCGTGCTTGACCGCCGAAGCGCGATGCTGCGCGACGCTGCCTTCGTTGGCCAGGTAAACGGCGAGGTCCGGCGTCGGCAGCACGAGCACATCGATCGGGTCGGTGTCGTCGACGCCTGCCAGCAGCCGCGAAATGATCTGGCTCGGCCGGGCCTGCCTGTACTGGCCCTTTGTGTGCGGCATGTCGGCTTGAAGGGCGTCGAGCAACGGCTGCATCGTCGGCTGCGCATCGACCCCGACGATGGTGAGCCGCTCCGGAGTGGCTCGCGCCGGCGTCGATGCGGCAAAGAGCGCGGCGAGAAGCATGAGCGTGAACCGAGCGATCATGCCGGGGTTCCGCCTTTGGGCAGGCAAACCACGACCGACAACCCGCCTCCATCCCGATCGTCGAGGCTGATGCTGCCGCCCATGGCTTCCGCAACGGTTCTGGCAATGGCGAGCCCAAGTCCGGAACCCGGTTTACTGTTGTCGGCCCGCGAAAAGCGTTCGAACATTTGCTTGCGCATATCCCTCGGGATTCCAGGCCCCCGGTCGGAAACAACGAAGCGGACCAGGCGATTCACCTCTGTCACGGTGATGTCGATAGACCCTGGAGCATGCACGAGCGCATTTTCGATGATGTTACGTATCATCTCGCGCAGGCTCACGGCCTCCGCCTCGATCTCGACAGCGTTGCTGGGCAGGTTGAGCGTGAACATGTCGGCGGCGGCGGGATACGAGCCTTCCGCCTGCAGGCGACGGATGGCTTCCCGCACGACTAGGCGCATGTCGAGGGTCTCGCGCAGGCGCGATTCAATGCCGTGCAGCGTGCTTGCATCCGACAGAAGCTGGTTTGCGAGAACGCTGGCATTGACCGAGTTGGCGTGGATGCGGCCGAGAATGTCACGCAGCCTGCCGGCCGGCGCTTCGTCGATCGAAAGTTCTGCAAGCGCGCGCAAGGCGGTCAGGGGCGTACGCAACTGATGGGCAGCGTCGGCCGTCACGCTCTTCAGGCCGACGAGCACGGAATCGAGCCGACCCATGAAATCGTTGAGCGCCGAGATCAGCGCGCTCACCTCCCTTGGCACCGGGCCGGAGACCGGGCTGAGATCAGAGGAGGCACGGTGGCGCAGATCGGCCTCGACGGTTCTCAGCGGTGCAAAAGCCTGGCGGACCGCAAGCCAGATCAGCAGGAACGCCAGCACGGACACGGCGATTGCGGGAAGGGCGGCATTGAAGGTCAGATGCAACCCAAGTTGATCGCGCGCTTCGCGCGTTTCGCCGACGAGAACGTCGACCCAGCCGCCGCCGGCGGCATCGGTGCTGTAGCGGGCGACGGCGGCGATGCGGATCCGTTCACCCCTGTAGGTGCTGTCGGCCAGCCGCAACTGCGGTCCCGTCCCGTGCGGGATCTCCAGGCCGAGGATCGGCGAGCCGGTAATGATCGTCCCGTCGGGAGCCGCCACCCGGTAGAAGATGCGATTGAGCCGGGACGTGCCGAGGATGGCGAAGGCGGAATGCGGCAGGTCGACGCTTGCGGTGCCGTCCTCGATCGACACCGTATCGGCAATCGAAAGTGCCGCCGCGCCAAGCACCCGGTCAAAAGCTTCTTCGGCCGCGTTGTGCGCATTCCAGCGCACCATCCAGAACAGGAAAAGCCCGATGATGATGAGCAGGGCAGCGCCGCTGGAAAGGATGCGGCGCTCGATCGAGTAATCAGAGCGCACCGCTTGCACCGCTCCCGGAGCGCTGGCGCAGCATGTAGCCTACGCCGCGATGCGTGACGATCTCGATGTCGCAGTCCTCCAGCTTCCGGCGCACCCGGGAAACCAGAAGCTCCACGGCATTCGGCGTGCCCGTGTCCTCGTAGCCGAAGAGTTTCACGACTAGCTGCTCCTTGTTGACCGTCGTGCCGGCACGGGTCGCGAGCGCCTCCAGCACGTCGAATTCGCGGCGGCCGAGGTCGAGCGGGCGGCCTTCGAGCATCACCGCGCGGGCCGAAAGGTCGATGGAAATCGAGCCCAAACGCAGAACCGATTGCGCCGCACCCAGGTGCCGGCGGGAGACGGCCCGGATGCGCGCGACGAGCTCGTGCAGGTCGAACGGTTTGACCAAATAATCGTCAGCGCCTAATTCGAGCAGATCGACCTTGTCGGCCACCTGGTTGCGGGCGGTGATGACGATGACGGGACGCGTCAACCCACCCTGGCGCATGGAACTCAGGATGGCGAAGCCGTCCCGCTTCGGCAGGTTGATGTCGAGGATCACCAGATCGTGCGAGGCGTTGAGGGCGAGCCGCTCTCCTTCCGCGCCGTCGAACGCGGTCGTGACCTCGTAGCCTTCCTTTTCCAGGCGCATGGAAATGGCAAAGGCGATGTCGGGGGTGTCTTCGATCAGGAGAATGCGCATCGCGTTTCCAGGTGACAGGATTGTGACAGTGATACTCCCATACACAGATGGAAAGCAGATGAGAACTATGAAGCTTTCGCCGGGAGAGCGGAGCTTCGGGGAGGGGTGGACATGAACGCGCACAGGCTGTTTCTAGCCGGCCTCGCATTGGCGTGCGTGCTGCTGTTGCCCGTAGCGACAACGGCGAAAGCCGGTTGCGGGACAAGCCCTGATCTCGACGAGCGATATTGCGACGCGGACAAGGACCACGTTGCCGATGCGCCGGCAGACCCTTCGAATTGGCGGGATCCGCAGACGCTCGTCTGGGCCTATGCTCCGATCGAGGAACCGGCCATCTATGCGAGCCTGTTCAAGGATTTCACCACCCATCTCGGTGCCTGTCTCGGCCGCCAGATCGTCTATTACCCGGTGCAATCGAGCAAGGCCGAGATCGAAGCCATGCGGTCCGGACGACTACATTTCGCGGGCTTCTCGACTGGACCGACGGTCGAGGCCGTCAACCGTGCCGGTGCCGTTCCCTTCGCCGCAAAAGGCATCGACAATGCGGTGCGCGGCTACAATCTGATTGCCATCGTTCGCGCCGACTCTCCGTTCAAGACCCTGTCCGATCTAAAGGGGCGGCGCGTGGCGCACGCGTCCGCGTTCTCGAACTCCGGGCACCTGGCGCCACGCGCGCTGTTCCCGGGCGAAGGCCTGAGCCCGGGGGAAGACTACGCGCCGATCATGTCCGGCGGCCATGACAAGTCCATTCTCGGCGTGATCTCGGGCGACTACGACATGGCGGCGGTCGCGTCTGACGTGCTGGAACGTCTGATTGAGCGGCGCATGGTCAAGCGCGAAGACCTGCGCGTCATATTCACCAGCGGCATCTTTCCGACGTCGTCCTTTGCCTATGCGCATGATCTCGCCCCACCGCTGGTCGCGGCGATGAAGCGGTGCTTCTTCGACTTTGAATTCACCCCGGAAATGAAGAGCGAGTTTCACGGCGACGAGCGCTTCCTTCCGATCCGCTACGATCGGGATTGGGCAAGCGTGCGCGAGGTCATCGACAAGGCCGGCGCTTCCACCTTCTGACGTCATCCCACAGCCCGACAGGATGCCGATGCGCCGTGTGCGCAGGCCCTGTCGCGCGCCTACCACAAACGTCACCGCAGGCCGGGCGAACCCGCCCGAGACTGCTGTGCGGCTTCCAACCCACGGGATTGCTATGCGAAACTTTGGCAAAGCCATTTACAATTACAGGGTCCACAACCAGGACCCCACCACGATGGTGGGCGTCGGTCTGGTCGTGCTGTTCGCCTATCTGATTGCCGCGCCCATCCTGCTTCTGCTTAAGGACGCGTTCTTCGTGCAGTTCGCCGACCAGGCCCGCTCCGGCCAATCGATGGGCGAGCTGACGCTTTACTATTTCAACCGCGTCTTCCTGTCGGTGATCGCCACTGACGTGTTCTGGCGGCCACTGCTCCATACCGCAACTATTGCCTTCGGCGCGATAGTGGTTGCGCTGGTGGTCGGGATCCCGATGGCCTGGCTGATCAGCCGCACGGACATGCCCGGAAAGAAGTGGTTCGCCACCGTTCTGATCATCCCCTACATGCTGCCGTCCTGGACATTTGCTCTTGCGTGGCAGACGCTCTTCAAGAACAGGACCACCGGCGGACAGCCGAGCTGGATGGAAGCGCTCGGCTTTGCCCCGCCGGACTGGCTCGCCTATGGAGCCTTGCCGATCACCCTTATCCTGGCGTTGCACTATACGCCCTTCGTCATCCTGCTGTTCGGCAATGCGTTGCGGCAGTTCGATTCGACGCTTGAGGATTCCGCCCGCGTCATCGGCGCCGGCAACGGCGTCATCGCCCGCAAGATCATTCTGCCTCTGATGCTGCCGTCGCTGGTTTCGGCCTGCACGCTGATCTTCGCCAAATGTCTCGGTGATTTCGGCGTCGCCTATATCCTTGGTGTTCCCGTCGGCTACGACGTGTTGGCGACCTCGCTGTTTCGCGCCATCTCCACCAGTCAGACCGGAATGGGGGCGATCCTTGCGCTCACCATCGTCGTGCTCGGCACCATCTCGATTACGCTCGACATGTACCTGTTGAAGGAAGCACGCCGTTTCGTGGTCATCGGCTCGAAGGGTTCGATGAACCGCACGACGTCGCTTCGCGGGTACCGGCTGCCCGCAGCGGGGCTCGCCACGCTGGTCTTCCTGATCAGCGCCGTCGTTCCGTTGCTGGCGCTCGCCATGACCACGGTGATGAAGGTACCCGGCGTTTTTGCGCTCGACAACTTCACGCTCGCCTACTGGCTGGGCTCCGATCTCGGCACCACGGCGCTCAAACAGGGCATTCTCCTGACGCCCGAATTCTGGCAGGCAACTTGGAACACGCTCTGGATCGTCGGTTCGGCCGCCGCTGGCGCCGGCTTCCTCGGCCTGCTCGTCGGTTATGCCGTTACCCGCACATCCTCGACGATGATCGCCGCCTTCCTGCGGCAAGTGACGTTCCTGCCCTATCTCGTGCCGGGAATAGCCTTTGCCGCCGCCTATCTTTCGATGTTCGCGGTTCAAAGAGGGCCTGTGCCTGCACTTTACGGTACGCCGATCATTCTGGTGCTGGCGATCCTTGCCGACCAGATGCCCTTCGCCTCGCGTGCCGGCATCTCGGCCATGATGCAGCTCGGGCGCGACCCGGAAGAAGCGGCCCGGATTGCCGGTGCCGGCTGGTTCCGGCGGCTGGCATCGGTCGTCGTGCCGATCCAGAAGGGCGCGCTCGTCACAGGAATCCTGCTGCCCTTCATTTCCGGCATCAAGGGACTGAGCCTCGTCGTGGTGCTCGCCGTCCCCGGGACCGACGTGCTGACGACCTATGCGCTGCGGCTGGTCGACTACGGCTACGGCCAGGCGGCCAACGCCGTGGTGCTGATGATCTGCATCATTGCCTTCGGCGGCACGCTGATCGTCCAGAAACTCACAAAAAGCAAATTGTCCGACGGTTTGGGAGGCAAGTAATGTCAAACATCAGCATCCGCGATGTCAGAAAAAGCTACGGCAACACGGCACAGGCAGCTGTCGAGCGGCTGAGCATCGAGATACCGAAATCAGATTTCCTCTGCCTTCTCGGCCCGTCCGGCTGCGGCAAGACGACAACGCTACGCATGATCGCCGGCCTCGAGCACCCGACCGCAGGCCAGATTCACTTGGGTGACCGCACAATCGTGTCGGTCGACGAAGGCATCTACGTGCCGGCGGAAAAACGCGGCCTGGGCCTGGTCTTCCAGAACTATGCTCTGTGGCCGCACATGACGGTCGAACAGAACATCGAGTTCGGGCTGAAGCTGCGCAAGGTCGCCAAGGCTGAACGCGACGCGATCATCGGCGAGGTCCTGGAAAAACTCGCTATCGACCGTTACCGCACACGCCTGCCATCGCAGCTTTCCGGCGGCCAGCAGCAGCGCGTGGCGCTCGCCCGCATGCTGGCGCTCAAGCCCGACATCATCCTGCTCGACGAACCGCTGTCCAATCTCGACGCCAAGCTGCGCCTTGAAATGCGGGCGGAACTCAAGCGGATCCATCAGGAGCTCGGGTCCACCATCGTCTTCGTGACCCATGACCAGTGGGAGGCGATGACGCTTGCAACCACCATCGCCGTCATGAGCGAGGGCGAACTGCAGCAGCTCGGCACGCCTGACGACATCTACGAGCGCCCGGCCAACCGCTTCGTCGCCGAATTCGTCGGCAACCTGCCGATCAACATCATCGAACTCAGCAGCGAGCGATCCGGCGCGCTGGTCGCCTGGATGCAGGCCCACCTGGCCTCAAGGACATTGCCGCAGCCGGCGGCCTCCGTCGGCATCCGCCCGGAATCGGTTCGCCTGGCGCGCACCAAGGTGGAAGGCGCAAAGGAGGGCAAGGTCGTCGAAGTGGTGCCGACCGGCGGAAGCTGGATCGTCGAGCTCTCGGTCGACGGCGAACAGTTCTTTGCAATCGCGGGCGAGCTGCCCGAGGCGGCCCGGGGCGACACCGTGTTCTTCCATGTCGAGCCCCAGCACCTTCACATTTTCGATAACGCGGGTCGGCGTATCGCCGCCTGAAACGAAGCAATCCCATACCGACAGAGCAATTGACCGTAAGGAGGATAAAATGCTGTCAATACAAAAAGGTAGACTGCCAAGGTCCGTTCGCCGCGCCATTCTGGCCGGCGTGTCGCTGGTGGCGCTGGCCGCACCGGCGGCGGCGCAGGACGCAGCCGAGCTCGGCATTTCCGATGCCGACTACACCCTGGAAGCGTTGATCGAGGCGGCAAAGAAGGAAGGGCCGATCACCGTCGTTGATGCGACCGGCAAGATCGTTTCCATGGCCGAAAACTTCACGGCGAAGTACGGCATTCAGGCGACGGGCGTGAAGCTGAGCGGCCAGGATCAGCAGCAGGTCATCCTGCGCGAAGCCGTCGCAGGCAGCGTTCGCTCCGACGTCTTCAACATGAGCAACCTTCCGTCGGTCACAACGGAAATCATTGCGCAGGGCGCAGGTGTAAGCTGGATGCCGCCGGACCTCAAGGAGGTTGTGCCGGCCCAGTACCAGACGCCCGCGATCACCAGCCTCAACCCGTGGGTTTGGGCGTACAACACCGACGTCCATGGCGACAAATGCCCGATCGACAACGTCTGGGCGCTGACGACGGAAGACTGGAAGGGCCGTGTCGCCATTCCCGATCCGCTGCTGCGCAACGAGACGATGTTCTGGTTCAACCAGATCGAAACCCACGATGACGACGCGATGCGCAAGGCCTATGAGGCCTTCTTCGGCAAGCCGCTCGAAACGGAAGAGGCAAGCGCAACGGCCGAATGGGTCAAGCGCCTTGCCAGGAACAAGCCGAGCGTGACCCGCAGCGATACGGATGTCGGCCCGATCATTGGTGCGGCCGGGCAGGAAAAACCCTTCATGGGCTTCCTCAGCTCCGCCATCTTCCGTGACGCGAAGAAGAACGGCTACGGCATGGGCATCTGCGCCGGCCTGAAGCCTTGGGTCGGCCAACTGACCCCGCGCGTGGCGGTGATCGCTTCGGGCTCGAAGCATCCGAACGCAGCCAAGCTCTTCGTTCACTTCATGATGACGGAAGAGGGCATGGCGCCGCAGCTCGCCGACGGCAAGATCTCCTCCAACCAGGAAGCGAAAATTCCGAAGGAAGAGGCCTCGGGCGTCATCGACGTCGTGCATGAACTGCACGTCCCGCATTCCGAGACGTCGGAGGCCGACTTTGCCAAGCTGCAGGATTGGCAGGACTTCTGGATCGTCAATTCGCGATAAGCAAACCAACGTCGAACCTTGCCGGGGATTATTTTCCGTCCCCGGCGAAGTATTGCATGAAGGGAGAAACCCCTCGCGTCGGAGAACGATTCCCGTTTTGGTGCATTTTTTGCGGAGAACCGGCGCACTGCATAAAGTTGTAGGTACCATCGAAATGGAAAATCCATAAACTCGCGCTAGACCGATCGTCATTCGTGAATCGGGAGCGAGGCATGCAAAGAGACGTGCAGTTCAACGGGCAGAAAGATTGGCGGATCGCGCGATATGCCATCGGCGGCATTGTTGGATTCGCCGTGCTCGCCCAGCTCCTGGTCTATCTCAGCCTGGTCGCCCTGGTCGACCAGCCTTATGCGGCTGCCATGGTCGGTGCCGCGCTAATCTCCCTGCTGATGGGCGTGCCACTGATCGTCGTGGCAGCGACGCAGTTTCGCCGGGCGCAGCGCCTGCGCAACCAGATCAATCATGTTGTCGCCCATGATGCCACGACGGGCTGCGTGACCGGTCGCGGGCTCGTACAGCAGGTCAATGGCCTCGAACGCCGCCGCCAAAGCGCCGGCGAGGAGCTGCATGGCGCGCTCATTCATCTGCGTATCAACAATCTCGATGACGTCGGCGCTGCTTTCGGCCCGGCCTGGAGCGAGGAGCTGCTGCAATTCGTCGCTTCGACGATCAGCACGTCCGTGCGTCGCGACGATATCGTCGCCCGGACGGGCCCAGCCAGTTTCGACGTCCTGCTCGTCGGCGCAACGGAGACGGATGCCGAACATGTCTCAAACCGCCTGACGACGGCGCTGTCGTCCGCCCATTTCTCTGCCGATGGCAGCAAGGTCGACCTCGAACTCAGCGTCGGCGGAGCTTTGTTCGATGGCAGTGTCGATCTGGAACGCTTGCGCCGGGCAGCTGCCTCCGAGACGGTCATGGTTGCCAGCGAGGGCACCCGGCCTGTCGATTTCGTCCGCCTGCCTTCGGCGTGAATGAGTGGCGATAACGTTGCTTGTGCCGGAGTCGTATGCAACGATCGCTCGCGGCGGCTGAGGGCCAGTTCGTTTGTCGCTTTAGGGTTGTGTTGCGCTGGGCCCCACTGTTGCAAAGGGTTGCCTGTCATCTGCAGTACTGTCGTGGAGCTTATTTCAATTCAATAGGTTACTGGAATCTTTCGGCGCAACACCGTTGTTCCATTTTTGCAACATAGCCGTGCGAAAGCTTGGGCCTATCAGGGACCACCCCAAAATTGGTCCCTGCTTTATATTACCTCTGTATTATCTGTCGATAAATAAGGCAGTTGCGACGTACGTTTGGATTAACCAGCATGTCGTACTGATTGCGAGGGGGATAGAGTTGAAAGTGGGGAAATTTATTGGAGGCGGGCTGCTTTCTATTCTGCTCGCGTCGACGGTGTTTGCGGGTGGTGCTGCGGAAGCGATGACGCTGAGGGAAGCGCTTCAGATTGCGATGGAATCGAATCCGGAAATCGGTCAGTCGATCGAAAACCGTGAGGCAATCGAATTCGAACTGCGGCAGGCGCGCGGTCTCTATCTGCCGAGCGTCGACGTCGAAGCATCGACTGGTGTGCGCCACCTCGAAGACAGCAGCCGTCGCCTTGCCTCGATCGAGAACGATCCGCTCTATCCTTCCGACGTCGGGCTGACCATCACGCAGAAGCTCTTTGATGGTGGTGGCCGTCGCGCCGAACTCGAGCGTCAAGCAGCGCGCGTCGATAGCGCCTCCTTCCGGGTGCTGGAGCGTTCCGAGACGATCGGCTTGCAGATCGTTCGCGAGTATTTCGAATATATTCTCCAGCAGCAGATCGTTGCGGAAGCGCGCAAGAACGTCGGCGTGCACCAGTCGATCTTGTCGGATATCAGTTCGTTGATTTCGGGCGGCGCTCTCACCGAGGCAGACCGTCAGCAGGCAAGCGAACGGCTGCTTGCGGCCAAGGCCCGCCTGCAGGAAGCGGAAGAGGCCTTCGATACGGTCAAGATCAGCTTCAACCGCCTGGTCGGACAGCCCCTCACCAATCCATCCATGCCGAAGTCGGTCGCCGGCGCGCTGCCGAAGACACTGGAGACGGCGATCGGCATTGCGCGCACCAACAATCCGCGGATCAAGGCTGCCGACTCCGACATCAATGTCGCGGACTCGCAGGTCAAGGCGGCACGCTCGAACATGCTGCCCGAAGTCTTCGCCGAGGGCCGCGTGCGCTCAGGCAACGATATCGACGGCTCGACCGGCAACACCTGGGACGCACAGGGCCGGATCGTCGCGAAGTGGAATCTCTATCGTGGCGGCATCGATGTCGCCAACGAGCAGGAGCAGATGCGCCGCGCAAGCGAACAGCGCCTGGTCTTCCATCAGGCGCACCGCGAGGTCGAGGAAGCCGTGCGCATCTCCTGGGAGCGCCGCGGCAGTCAGTATGACATCGCCCGCACGCTGAACCAGCAGGCGCAGATGAACGTGCAACTCGTCGAATCCTATCGCGAGCAGCTCAAGGTCGGCCAGCGTTCCCTGCTCGACGTGCTCGGCGCGCAGAATTCGCGTTTCAACGTCAGCGTTCTGGCAAAGACCGCGCAGTATGCCGCGCTGTTTGCCGAGTACCGGCTGCTGGCAGCAACAGGCCAGTTGCTGCCGACCATGAAGATCAAGGCGCCGGCGCAAGCGGAAGCCTATGCGCGCAATGAGTTCAATGTCCCGGATGCGCCGGCCACGGAAACCTATCGTCGTGTGCCGTCGCGCCAGACGAACGACTTGCCGCTCGACCTGTTGGCGCCGATCCGGCAGAAATGAATAGTCCTCGTCAGGGTGGACACAACCGGTGGTAATGCAAGGCATTGACAGGCATGTGCAGATTGGCCCGTCTCTGACCGGCTTTTCCGAGGCGTTCAAGGAGATTTGCATCTTCTTGAACCGCCCCTCGTCAGATAGTGTGCTCTATTCAGACGTGCCCTTCGACCCTCGGTTGCCGAGCGCCGAGGACGTCTCCCGTATTGCCGAGCGGGTCGGCCTGGAAACGGAGCTCGTTTCCGCGCGCGCGATCGGCAATCGTGATTTCGTCTACCCTCTGCTGCTGGTCTTTCGCGATGGCAGTGCCATGGCTCTTCTTGAAGAGGCGCCCGACGGCACGCTGAGCCTCTCCAACAGACTGGCGGCGCCCAGCGAGATGCCGATTACCCTGTCCGACCTCGACGTCGGGGGGCTCGCCTACGCCTTGTCTTTCTCGGCCACCTACCTCAACACCGCGACCGGCCGCGGCGTCGGCGAGGCGCGCAACATCGACCGCCGCCACTGGCTGACCGCCACGGTCAAGCCGTTCTGGCAGGCCTATGTGCAGGTCGCGATCGCCGCCTTCTTCATCAACGTGCTGGCGCTTGCAGCCCCGCTCTTCACGATGAACGTTTATGATCGCATCCTGCCGAACAAGGCTATCGCGACCCTCTGGGTGCTGGCGCTCGGGATCAGCACCGCCATTCTCTTCGACTTCCTTTTGAAGACTGTGCGTGCGGCGCTGATCGACTATGCCGGCCGCAAGGCGGACCTGAAACTCTCCTACATGCTGTTCGAGAAGATCCTGCATGCGACCATGGCGTCGCGACCGCCTTCGACCGGCGAATACGCCAACCGGGCGATGCAGTACGAATTCGTTCGGGAATTCTTCACGTCGAACACGCTCAGCACGATCATCGACAGTCTTTTCGTCTTCGTCTTCATCGCAGCCGTCTATGCGGTGGCGGGCTGGATCGCCATTATCCCGGCGGTCGCCTTCATCTTCAGTCTCCTCATCGGTTATGTCGCGCAATACAAGATCGGCAACCGCGTCGCCGCCGCGTCGAATGAATCAGCCCAGCGTCAGGCGCTGCTGGTCGAAACGATAAGCGCGATCGAGACGGTGAAGACGCTGCACTCGGAAAAGCAGTTGCTTCGCCGCTGGAACGAGCTCGCCAAGCATTCCTCGAACACGTCCGAGCAGATCAAGGAGATTTCCTCCTGGGCCTCGCATGCGACGCAATTCGTGCAGCAGCTGGTCACGGTCTGCATCGTCGTTGCCGGCGCCTACGAATTTACCGAGGGCAAGATTTCATCCGGCGCGATCATTGCTGCCAGCATGCTTTCCGGCCGCGCCGTCGCGCCGCTCGGGCAGATCGCCATGACCCTGGCGCGACTGCGCCAGGCCATTCTGTCGCTGCGGATCCTCAATGCCGTGATGGAGCAGCCGGAGGACCGACCGGACACGATCGGCTTCGTCAACCGCGAGATCCGCAACGGCAGCATCACCTTTACGAATCTCGACTTTGCTTACCCGCAAACGGACCACAAGGTGGTCAGCGGTATGAACGTCACGATCAAAGCGGGCGAGCGCGTCGGCATCATCGGCCGCATCGGTTCGGGCAAGACGACAATCGGCCGCCTTCTGGCCGGTCTCTACGCGCCGAGCGCCGGACGCATCCTGCTCGATGGTGTCGATATTCGGCAGCTACACCCCTCCGTCGTCCGTTCGGCCGTCTCGTTCGTGTCGCAGAATTCCGACCTCTTTTCCGGGACCATCAAGGAAAACCTGCTGATGGCGAACCCGACCGCCAGCGACGAAGAGGTGGTTGCGGCAGCGAGACTGGCCGGCGTCGATGAGTTCGTCTCGCATCATCCGCGTGGTTATGACATGCCGGTCGGCGAACGCGGTTCCCAGCTTTCGGGTGGACAGCGCCAGGCGGTCGCCATTGCCCGGCTGCTACTGCGCAAGCCGAAGGTGGTGTTTCTGGACGAGCCATCCGGTGCGATGGACCTCGCCAGCGAGCGCGAGTTGATCAACAAGCTTTCCAATGTCTTCAGCGGCGACGTCACGCTTTTGATCTCAACGCACCGCCATAGCATGCTGAGCCTTGTCGACCGGCTGCTGGTTCTCGACCGAGGGCGCATCGTCGCCGACGGACCGAAGGCTGCCGTTATCGAGCAGTTGCAGCGACGTTCCGGTCCCGCCGGGCCGGCAGAAGGGACGGGGCTATGATTCACCCTTATCTAAATGACGATGAAGCAATGCCGGTCCCCGCGTTTCGGAGGGCGCCGAGATGACTGAGAAACCGCCGCTGGCCGCGCGCGCTGGACTGTTGGTGATCGGCCTTTTGATCAGTTCCTTCGTCGCCTGGGCGGCGATCGCCGAGGTCGACGAGATTGCCCGCGGCGAAGGCAAGGTCATTCCCGTCTCGAAAACGCAGATCATTCAATCGAGCGAGCCCGGTATCGTGCGCGAGATCGCCGTCCAGCCCGGCCAGGTCGTGCGCCGCGGCGACCTGATCCTGCGCCTCGATGATACGGCAAGCGGCTCGTCGCTCGGCGAGCTCGAAGCCAAGGCCCGCTCGCTGCGGGCACAGATCGCACGGCTGGAACTCGAGGAGACCGGGGCCTACGACAGCAAGTACATCTGCCCCGAGGATATCGCCAAGGTTGCCCCGGCAATCTGCGCCAACGAGGAGCAGTTGCTTCAGGCCAAGGCCGGCAACTTCAACAACAAGCTGTCGGTGATGCAGGCCCGTGAGGGACAGCGCCAGCAGGAATTGGCGGAAGCGGAGGCCAACATCACCCGGCTGAGCGAGAGCATGCAGGTGACCGAGCGCGAGCAGGAGCTGCTCGCGCCGATGGGCAAGCGCAAGCTCGTCGCGCAGACCGAACTGCTTCGGGTCGAAAAGGAACTGACCGACACCAGAGGGCAGCTCGCACTCTGGAAGGAATCGGTCGGCAAACTCGAGGCGGCGCTCAGGGAGGCGTCGCTGCAGGTGACGGAGCTCTCGCTGCAACTGAAGCAGGAGGCGCTGGCCGAAAAAACCGAGGCGCTTTCGCAGCTTTCGGTGATCGATGAGACCATTCGCGGCGCCACAAGCCGCGTTGCCAATACCGACATTCGCTCGCCGGTCGATGGCATCATCAATACGCTCGATGTCAACACCGTCGGCGCCTATGTGACGCCCGGAGCGGTGATCGGCGGCGTCGTTCCGACGTCGGAGACGCTGCTTGTCGAGGCGCGGCTTTCTCCGCGGGATGTCGCCTTCGTTCGCACCGGACAGGCGGCGCTGATCAAGATTTCTGCCTATGATTTCTCGATCTATGGGGGGCTCGGCGGAATTGTCGAGACCGTCAGCGCTGACAGCCTCGTCGACCAGAACAGCGGTGAGACCTACTATCTCGTGCGCGTCAAAACCGACATGGCCGCCCTCGTGAAGGACGGGCGCGAATACGCGATCATGCCGGGCATGATTGCCTCGGTCGACATCATGACCGGCAAGAAGACGATTCTTGCCTACCTGATGAAGCCGATCAACAAGGCCCGCGAGGAAGCGCTGCGGGAGCGCTGACCGATGAACGAGACGCCGCCTCTGGCAGATGAAGAGGACATGAGTGCGCTTCGGTTCCGCGTCGTTACCGTCGGCGGTCAACGCCGCGGCATCAAGCTCGAGGAAATCTACTGGCACTGTCTGGGCGAGCTTGCCGCACGGAATGGCTGTCGGCTCGCCGATATCGTTGCGTCCTGCGAAAGGGAACTCGAAGGCGACGGCAATCTGACCGCACGTCTGCGCTATGTCGCGACCCGCCACCTTCGTGATCAGCTTGAGACGGCCAGAAAGCGCGGCAGCCTGGCGGCCGTCGCCAGCCAGGTACGCGCCAGCCCGTCGCCAGCTTTTGCGCTCACGGGCAGCAAGCACATCGTCGCCTACAACGCGGCCTTCCTCTCCTTCGTTCAGACGCGCGTATTGCGCTCCCAGCAGCCGCAGGCGGCGCGTGGCTTGAGGCTTTCGTTCGACGTTCAGTTCGTCGATCTGGTCCAGCGCTTGAAAGCGGCTCCGGGCGAGCCGCAGCCGGCGGGCTTCACGATCGGGGTGCAGGGGCAGGTTACGCGCGGCAAGCTCAATGCTGCACTCGCCCCGCTCGTGGATCAGGACGTGATCATCGGCTTCATTCTCGGTTGACTGAGTAGTGGTCGCTGCTAACCACAAGGCCGTCAGCCAAGTCGAGCCTGGCGGGCACAGTCAGCGAACGGCGATGCCTTCTCCGGGCATGACGTCGGCAAGCGGTGCGGCGGAGGCGACCTTGTCGCCGGTGCTCTTGATGCCGTGGATCCAGGAACGCTCGGCGCTGACCGAAAACAGCGGCTGATAGCTCGGCAAGGCGGTATCGAGCTTCACCTCGTCGCTGAGGTTATCGAGGATGAAGTGGCCCTGGCTCGTCGTGATCGCGAGGACCGCGTGATATAGGTTGCGCCTGACGTCACGCAGAACCACGATCGACATCGCCTCCGACGGCAGTCCCGCCGCCTTCAACGCGGCCATCTTCAAAATGGCATAGTCTTCGCAGTCGCCCTTGCCTCGGGCAAGAATTTCGTCCGGCGTCGCCCAATAATCCTTGGCCCCGTAGTTTTCCGCGTCCGGCTGGTAGCGAACGATCCGGTTCACAGTCCGGTTGATGCCGTTGATCTTCTGGCGAAAGGCAAGACCATTAGCGTTTTCGATCGCCTGGCCGAGAATGTCGCGGGCGGCGCAACCGCTCTTTTGTGCGCAATCGTTGAAGTCCGCAGCCACCACCGCCGGGTAGACGGTCTTCCACTTGCGGGCGACCGGGATCGCTGACACCCGGAACGCAACCGAGTGGAAAACGGCGGATGGTTCCGACTGAGCGGACGGCTGGGGCCGGAGATCTGGGCGGGTCGCCAGCGCCACTTGCTGCACGTTCTGGCGCCGGAGGGCTTCGGAAGCCTGCTTCGACCAGGTGTCGATGGTCTGCGTTGCGATGGCGGCGAGCGGGCTTGCCAGGCTCACCATCTGATGCAACAGGCCGGGGACGAGCACGGCCGGTTGGCCAGCCTGCGTGGGTGTCGTTGCGAAAAGCGACGCAAGGCCGATCGCGAAGACCGAAGTCTTCAGGTATTTCCTGCCGTGCTTCCAACGCGTCTTATTCATCGCCGTGTCTCTCGGTTTGTTGAGGACACTGTACGAACGAAAAGACAAATGCCGGTAAAGCGGTATGTATTATTTAGAGTGTTTCGAAGAGATACGTTTTATCTAAAATTTTAGTCAAATTTTATACTTGTGTATTCTTTCGGCTCAAGCCGCTTCTATATCAAGGACGTCGTGGGCTTGCTGACCTTGCCGATGAGGACGGTGGCCGATCACATTCGCCTGTCTCGGAAAAGGCTTGCGCTGGCACCTGGCGAAATAGACGTCCACGTCATTGAACGACGCACGTTTTGCCGTGGCAGCATCAGCGGCGCTGATCCGAAAGCAGGGTTGGTTTCCGAACGATGACCAGAAATACTAAATTTGTACTAACGTCACCAATTTTGGGTATTAGCATAATATAGTATGCTGTTTTAGGTGAGGCTCTTCAGTGCCGATTGCGCTCTCGCAGGGTTGATGTTTTCGTCGCCCGCAAAGGTCGAGGGGTATTTCCATGGCAACCGAAGGCACCGCAATTTCCAACGACGCCGCAGCTCTGTCGGCAGAGGCAATCGAATTCCGCAACGCGCCCGACGGCAAGGCTGACCGCCTGGTTGCGCAGGCCGCTCCCGCAGGCGAGCCGGAACTCATCGACCCCGCGACGGGTGCCCCTGTGAAGGGCGCCGAAACCGTGCCCCAGACAGCGCCCATGCCGACGGAAATCAGCGCCGATGCTTCGAATATTGTGCATTTGCCTGCGGGCGCGTCGATCGAAAAGATCAAGGTCGTTGGCAACGATATCGTTTTGGAACAGCCTGACGGTTCCACGATCACCATTCACAACGCGGCATTGAAGGTCCCGACCTTCCTGATCGGTGACGCCGAAATCCCGCGCGAAACCCTCGTGGCGGTGCTCGGAGAAAACGGCATCAACGTCGCGGCCGGCCCGGACGGCAGCATCAGCGTCGTTTCGAACCAGAGCAGCGGCGGCGACTTCGCAGGGGCTAATGGCGATATCGGCGAGGCCGGACCGGTCATCAACTTGCTGGCGCCGACCGCGCTGCAGTTTCCGACGCTTGAGACGACCGAGCTTCTGCCGCCGACCCTCGATCCCAACGACGCACCGTCGATCATTCCCGACGGCAGCAGCGGCCCCGGCGGCATCTTTGTCAGCGACCGGCAGGTCGATGAAGCGGGCCTCGCCAGCGGTTCGCGCGCCGGTGACGGCAGCGCGTCGGTCAAGGGCATCTTCACCATTTCCGATCCGGATGGTGCCGGCGATATCGCCAGCCTGACGATCAACGGCCGGACCTTTCCCATCGGCGGCCTGGTCGGGCAGTCGGTTGCGGGCGAGTTCGGCGTGCTCACCATCACGGCCTACGATCCCGCGACCGGTGTTGCGCAGTATACCTATGAATTGACGAGCCCGGTCATCGGCTCAGGCGTCAATCCGGGCGCCAATGTCGAACAGGACCGGGATATCTTCACCCTGACGGTCACCGACGGTGACGGCGCGACCGGCACGGCCACGCTGCGTGTCGATATCGTTGACGACATTCCAGTGATCGGCATCACAAATCCAGAGACGGCGCAGGTTGCTGAGGGGCAGACACTGAACGGCAGCTGGACACTGACGGCAGGCGCTGACGGCGTCGGCACGGTGGACGTGACGGTTGGCAACACCACGCAAACGCTGACGTTGACCGCAGGCCAGAAGGTGGACTTCACGCTCGCCGAGGGTACGCTGACGGTCAATGCGGACAAGACCTGGTCGTTCACGGCAGCAAGCAATCTTAACAATGCCGGCGGTCTCGACGTGACGTTCTCGCTGTCGGCCAGGGACGGCGACAACGATACAACGAGCGACAGCCAGACGATCAAGGTGGTGGACGGCGCAGGTCCGTCGGTTGATCCGCTTGCCGCGTCCGCAGCGCTGACGCTCGATGACCAGAACCTTGCCAATGGCTCGACGCCGGTCGGTGGCGCCGAGACGAGCAGCGGCACGATTGGCTTTGTCGCGGGTTCGGATGCGATCGCGACAATTGCGTTCGGTGACACCAGCGGGCTGACCAGCGTGCTGGTTTGGGACCGTATTTCCGATACCCAGATCATCGGCCGGGCCGGCGGTACGGCTGTCGTCACGCTCGACCTGGTTCGCGCAGGCGACAGCGCCACGGTAACGGCGACTTTGAACGGCAACTACGCCAGCCATCCCGGCATCAATTCCGACGACCTTGCGAATCTTGGCCAGGTCAAGGTGGTTGCGACCGATATCGACGGCGACAGGGCCGAAGGCACGGTGACGGTCGCGGTCTCTGACGACATGCCGGTCGCTGCCGCCGACACGGACAGCGTGTCCGAAGATGGCGCCGTCTTTGCAGATGGCAACGTGCTGACCGGTTCGGGAGGTGCGGATGAGAACGGCACGGACGGTGTCAAGGATATCGCAGGGGCAGACGGCGTATCGGTGACGTCCGTTTCATTCGGGAGCACAACAGGTCTGGTCGGCGGTTCGACGGCAGGTCAGTTCGGCACGTTGGTGCTGAATTCCGATGGCAGCTATACCTACACGCTCAACAACGCGACGGCCGGTGTGCAAAGTCTCGCCGCGGGCCAGATGGTGACGGATACGTTCACCTACGAGATCACTGACGGAGATGGTGATAGGTCGTCGACGACCGTCACAATCACAATCACCGGCACGAACGATGCCCCGGTCATCACGACGGGCCCGCAGAGCGGCAAGGTCGCGGAGATTGGCGACAATGCCGCTGGCGAGAACACGGTTACGCACACGCAGGGCGGCACGGTCGGCTTTTCCGACGTCGATACGCTGGATCAGCACAGCGCCAGCTTCACGGCAGGTGGCGACGGCTATCTCGGCACCTTCTCGCTCGGGACGGTCGATCAGGCCGGTGACAAGGTTGGCTGGAATTTCGAGATTGCCGACAGCGTTCTCGACTCGCTTCAGGCCGGCCAGACGCTGACGCAGACCTATGACGTGACCGTCAATGACGGTCATGGCGGCACGGCGATCCAGACCGTGACGATCGTGATCACCGGCACCAACGACGCACCGGTCATCACTTCGGGCGTGCAGAGCGGTGCGGTCACGGAGATCACCGACAAGGCGACGGGTGAGAACACGGTCACACACACGCAGGGCGGTGCGGTTGGCTTTAGCGATGTCGATACGCTCGACACGCACACCGCCAGCTTCAAGGCGAACGGCAACGGCTATCTCGGCACCTTCGCGCTCGACCCGCTGAACCAGGCAACCGATCAGGTCGGCTGGAGCTTCAAGGTTGCCGACAGCGTGCTCGACTCGCTGCAGGCTGGCCAAAAGCTGACGCAGACCTATGACGTCACCGTCGATGACGGCAAGGGCGGTACGGCGACGCAGACCGTGACGATCACGATCACCGGCACCAACGATGCCCCGGTGATCACGTCCGGTTGGCAGCTCGGCGGCGTGGTGGAGCGCTTTGACGGCTTTCCGGGCGAGAACACGGTCACGCACACGCAGGACGGCACGATCGGCTTTCGCGACGTCGATACGCTCGACACGCACACGGCGAGCTTCACGGCGGGCGGTAACGGCTATCTCGGTACCTTCTCGCTCGATCCTCTGAACCAGGCAACCGACAAGCTTGGCTGGAACTTCCAGGTTGCCGACAGCGTGCTCGACTCGCTGCAGGCCGGCCAGATCCTGGTGCAGACCTACGACGTCACCGTCGATGACGGCCACGGCGGCACGGCGACGCAGACGGTCACGATCGTGATCGCCGGCACCAACGACGCCCCGGTGATCACCTCGGGTGTGCAGAGCGGTGCTGTGACGGAGATCGCCGACAAGGCGACGGGCGAGAATACGGTGACGCACACGCAGGACGGCGCGGTGACGTTTACCGACGTCGATACGCTCGACACCCACAGCGCCAGCTTCTTGCCGCAAGGCCGTGGTTATCTCGGTACCTTCTCGCTGGATGCGGTCGATCAGGCAGCTGACAGGATCGGCTGGAACTTCAAGGTCGCCGACGGCGTGCTGGACTCGCTGCAGGCCGGCCAGACGCTGACGCAGAAGTACACCGTGTTCGTCAATGACGGCCATGGCGGGATCGTGGCGCAGACCGTTACGATCGCGATCACCGGGACGAACGATGCACCGGTCATCACCTCCGGCACGCAGAGCGCCACGGTCACGGAGCGCGGCGACGGTGCGGCCGGCGAGAACTCAGTGGTGCACGTCAACGCCGGCAAAGTGGCTTTCGCCGATGTCGACACACTGGACACCCATAGCGCCAGCTTCAAGGCGAACGGCGAAGGCTATCTCGGCAAGTTCGCGCTCGACCCGGTCAACCAGTCGGGCAACTCGGTCGGCTGGACCTTCAAGGTTGCTGACGGTGTCATCGACTCGCTGCAGGCCGGCCAGTCGATGACGCAGACCTATGATGTGACCATCAGTGACGGTCATGGCGGCACGGCGATCCAGACCGTGACGATCGTGATCACCGGCACCAACGACGCACCGGTCATCACCTCGGGCGTGCAGAGCGGTGCGGTCACGGAGATCACCGACAAGGCGACGGGTGAGAACACGGTCACACACACGCAGGGCGGTGCGGTTGGCTTTAGCGATGTCGATACGCTCGACACGCACACCGCCAGCTTCAAGGCGAACGGCAACGGCTATCTCGGCACCTTCGCGCTCGACCCGCTGAACCAGGCAACCGATCAGGTCGGCTGGAGCTTCAAGGTTGCCGACAGCGTGCTCGACTCGCTGCAGGCTGGCCAAAAGCTGACGCAGACCTATGACGTCACCGTCGATGACGGCCACGGCGGCACGGCGACCCAGACGGTGACGATCACGATCACCGGTACCAACGATGCCCCGGTCATCACCTCGGACGCCCAAGGCGGTGTGGTAACGGAGATCGCCGACAAGGCGACGGGCGAGAACACGGCCACGCACACGCAGGGCGGCACGATCGGCTTTTCCGACGTCGATACGCTGGATGAGCACAGCGCTAGCTTCACGGCGAACGGCAACGGCTATCTCGGTACCTTTGCGCTCGATCCGCTGAACCAGGCAACCGACAAGGTCGGCTGGAGTTTCAATGTCGCCGACAGCGTGCTCGACTCGCTGCAGGCCGGCCAGGTCCTGGTGCAGACCTATGACGTCACCGTCGATGACGGCAAGGGCGGCACGGCGACCCAGACGGTCACGATCACGATCACCGGTACCAACGATGCGCCCATCATTACCTCGGGTACTCAGAGCGGCTCCGTGACGGAGATCGCCGACAAGGCGACGGGCGAGAACACGGCCACGCACACGCAGGACGGCACGATCGGCTTTTCCGACGTCGATACGCTGGATGAGCACAACGTTAGCTTCACGGCGAACGGCAACGGCTATCTCGGTACCTTCTCGCTCGATCCCGTCGATCAGGCGGGCGACAAGGTCGGCTGGACCTTCAAGGTTGCTGACGGTGTCATCGACTCGTTGCAGGCCGGCCAGTCGCTGACGCAGACCTATGATGTGACCATCGACGACGGTCATGGCGGCACGGCGACGCAAACTGTGACGATTACGATCACCGGTACCAACGATGCGCCCATCATTACCTCGGGTACCCAGAGCGGTTCTGTGACGGAGATCGCCGACAAGGCGACGGGCGAGAACACGGCCATGCACACACAGGGCGGCACGATCGGCTTTTCCGACGTCGACACGCTGGATGAGCACAGCGCCAGCTTCACGGCGAACGGCAACGGCTACCTCGGTACCTTTGCACTCGGGACGGTCGATCAGGCCGGCAACGCGGTCGGCTGGAGCTTCAACGTCGTCGACAGCGTGCTCGACTCGCTGCAGTCCGGCCAGAAGCTGACCCAGACCTATGACGTCACCGTCGATGACGGCAAGGGCGGCAAGGCGACCCAGACGGTGACCATCACGATCACCGGCACGAACGATGCTCCGGTAATCACCTCGGTCTCACAAGGCGGTGCGGTGACGGAGATCGCCGACGGAGCGACCGGTGAGAATACGGCCACGCACACGCACGGCGGCACGATCGGCTTTTCCGACGTCGACACGCTGGATACCCACAGCGCCAGCTTCACGGCGCAGGGCGGTGGCTATCTCGGCACTTTCTCGCTCGGCTCGCTGAACCAGTCGACCGACTCGGTTGGCTGGAGCTTCCAGGTGGCCGACAACGTGCTGGATTCGCTGAATGCTGGTGAGACGCTGACGCAGAAGTACGATGTGACGATCGATGACGGCCATGGCGGCACGGCGGTACAGACGGTAACGATCACGATCACTGGCACTGATGATGGCGTGAGCGTCAACGGGCTGTCGTCCAGCGCCGAAGAGACGGTTTACGAGAAAAATCTCTCGGATGGTTCTTCGCCGAATGTGGCTGCACTTACGCAGACCGGCAGCTTCTCCGTGACGACGCCGGACGGACTCGCCGGCCTGAAGATTAATGGTACTTCGGTCGTGACGGGGGGCGCCTACGCCGTAGGAACCACAGTGGACACGGCACTTGGACTTCTGACGATCACCGGCTACACGCCAACGACGGTCAACGGTACGGTGACGGGCGCAACCTTCACCTACAGCTATCTGCTGCAGGACAACAGCTTGGCGCATACTGCGGCTGGAGCCGATAGCGGGGTCTTCGATAACTTCGTCGTCGCCGTGACAGATGAAGATGGTTCGACGAGCAATGCCACGCTCAACATCCGGATCGTCGACGATGTCCCGACCGTCCAATCCATCAGCAGCGCCTACATGGGCAACGGTACCGGTGCGCTGGAAGGTGTCATCAATGCGACGCCAGGCGCCGACGGCATCAAAGTTTACAAGATCGACAGCGTGGGCGGGCTGCCTACTGGCTGGACCACAACGGGAACGGGCACCGGGCAGGTGCTCGTGAAGGACAACTTCGGTACCGACATCTATCGCCTGACAACGAACGCGGACGGGACCTATCAACTGGAACAGTTGAAGGAACGTCCTGGAACGCAGGTAACCATTGATGCGGCGAACGATTTCCCCAATAGCCCAACGAAGACCTACGATTTCGGCTTCGCCAAGTTTACAGCACTTGCATCCTCCTCGGGGCAAGTGACCTTCAATGCCAACACGGCGTCAGGCGGTGGAAACGAGTTCGGGATCGGCAATCCGGCCTTCTCTACTGGGGAGAAGTTCAAGATTGAATTCGATAAGGATGTATCGTCGGTTACCTTGCGTTTCGGGACGGTTAAAGATCCAGGATCGATTGAGTTCACGGTAAGGGATGGCAATTCCACGCCATACACCTTTTCCAAGACTGTCGTCGCGGGGCAGACGAGTGTTACAATTCTTCCGAGCGATGTCGGATTCAAGTTCGATTACATCGAAGTTCTTGGCAAGAACGGCATCAATGTCTCCTTCACGACGGTAGGTTACACCGAAACCGTCGCCGCTTCGGATTTGACGCTGACTTTTGGCGTTACCGGAGAAGACAGGGATGGCGATTTGTCGAATTCCTCGACGCTCACCTTCGTGTCTGACGGATCCACAACCACGGCAAATGAGATCAGCGGCAGTGCGGGGCATGATGTCATCCATGGCGGAGCTGGCGACGACACGCTCAACGGAGGTGACGGCAACGACATCATCTATGCGAGCGCTGGCGACGACGACATTAATGGCGGAGCAGGCGTGGACCTGCTCAACTTTTCAGATGCGACCGGTCCCGTCACGTTTACGCTGGTACAGAGCAGTTGGGAGGATGATGTAGATCTTTCCAGCGTCGGCCTGGGAGAGGAAGACTACAGGAATATAGAAGGTGTCATTGGCTCCGACTTCAATGACAAGCTTTACGGTAGCAGTTATGGCGACATTCTGGCCGGGGGCGAGGGCAACGATACGCTTTCGGGCAATGGCGGAGCCGACAAGCTCTACGGCGATGCCGGCAATGATACGCTGGTTGGCGGTTCCGGCAACGACACGCTGTATGGCGGGACGGGCGTCGACAAGCTGACTGGTGGCTCAGGCGACGACACCTTCGTTCTCGATGCGAAAGACCTGCAACTCGACATCGCCGACGTCATCACCGACTACGACGGCGACGACGACTCTGTCGACTTGTCGGCTTTGCTCGGTAACCTGCCTTCGGGAACGACGCTTGATGGCGACTATCTCCAGGTGGTTCAGGATGGGCAGAACGCCAACCTGCAAGTGGACACCGAAGGTAACGCCGGTAGTGGTGGCTGGCATACGGTTGCCGTGTTGGAGAACTTCAATGTCTCGACGGAAGTGGTGAAGGTGCTGTTCAACGAAAACGGGACGAAAACATCGCAGGATGTGCACTAACGCAAGGTCGATCTCGACAGTTCTGCGGTTCTCAGCAATCATCCGGGAACCGCATATTCAGGGGGAGCTTTCATGAGCAGAAGCATGCTGGCGGGGGTGATGCTCGCACTGATGCCCATATCCAGTTTCGCGGCCGACCTTATCGGCGACTATGCGCCGGCGGCCCGGCAATGCACCGAGATCAGCCAGTCCGCGCTGACGGTCGATCAGGACGTGGCGACGCTGACCAAGGAAGTCGTGGCGCGCATGGACGAGGCGATTGCCGTTGCCGACGATCCGCGCTGGATCGCTTCGACGCGGCCGGCCTTCGTCTGGGCGTCCGAGACCAAGGTCGCCTGCGGCAAGGCCTATGGTTACCTGCAATCGAGCTGGCGTGACGAGGACTACATTGCCAAGTGCGATTGCTTCTACGCCAAAATGCGGCACTTCATGAATTGAGACAGCCGGTATGATCGACATGCCCCACGTTGTGGTTTCCCCGGCACGGCGCGTGTCGTCGTGCCGACGATGGCTGGCACTCGGCGTGCTGGCGCTTGGCGTTCTCGCCGGCTGCCAGGGTGCTCCCACCGCCCCTGAGGTGCTCGACATCGAATCGCCGCAGGCAAGGCATGCCCGGCGCGCGGCCGAGCATGCGGTGAAGCCGCAGGAGACCTTCGGAAGCGGTGCAACACGCATCGGGCTCATCACTGCACTGATGGCGCCGTCTGGCGAAACGGCACGCGAACGCGACATCCGCGACGGGGCGTCGCTCGCCGTGGACGAGGTCGGCGGCGGTCAGCTTTCGCTTTTGGTCGAAAATACCGACGGTTCGCCGCAGCAAGTCCGGGACGCCGCCAAGCGTCTCGCGGGCCAGAACGCGGCGTTGATTGCGCTGTCGGTTGCGGACGTGCCTGTCAGCACCGTCCGCCAGGGACTTGGCTCTGCCCGCGCGCCACTTCTCGCGTTGCGCGGCAACGGCGCCGAGCGGCCGGCCGGCACCTTCGCCTTCGTTTCCGACCGCATCGATAGCGCTGTCGAGGGCGCTTCCTATGCTTTTGCCTCCGGCCGCAAGCGGCTGATCGTGCTCTTGCCCAGCGATGTCTCTGCCGCCGAACGGCAAAGGCTGGATCGCGGTCTTGCGGGCTATGGCATCAAGCCGGCGCTTGTCGCCGTGACCGGCATCACGACATTTTCCGGTGACGCGGCCGCCAAGGCAAAGCTAAAGGATATTGATGCGGTTCTCCTCATCGGATCGGAAGGGGGGGAGGTCGGTTCTCTGTCGCAACTCAAGGCCAACGGCTATCTGAAACCGAATGCAATGGTCGTCGGAACTTCCGGTTGGACGAATGCCGCCTACAAGCGACCCGAATTTTCCGGAAGCCACCTCTGTCTCTTCGGCCCGGAAAACGGCTCGCGGATGACGTCGCGCTTCCTCGATCGCTACGAGCGTGCGGCAAGTGCGGACGCGGCTTATGGGTTCGACGTAATCGCCCTTGCGGCTGGTCTCGTGCGGTCCCAGGGGGAAGGCGCCATCAATCAAGAAAGCATCCGCGCGCCAAACGGTTTCGTCGGTGCGGCGGCCACCTTCCGGTTCACAAAGGACGGCTCGGTAGAGCGAACCTGCGCCATCTATCAGGTGACCGCCGGCAGCGTGAAGCTTCTGGATCCCGCGCCCCGCTCGTTCTGACCGAAGCGTTGTTGACCAAAAACCGATGCGGCGAGCGATCGCGCTGCATTCGGTCTAGAGAAGCGGGCGAGGGCACGGCAGCTAAGCTCACGTTATCCGCAAGCTCGCGCCGTGATGCCGGAGGCCAAGGCGGGAGGCGACACGCTTCGACGAGGCGTTGTCTCGATCGGTCCTGTAAAACAAGGTGCGAGAGCGAAGCGTCGGCAGCCGCGACCAACCAGCCGTCGCAGCAGCGCCGAAACCCCGTCCTCGAAACGCCTTGGCGGTCACAAGCCCGAGTTCGGCGCCGGAATCGGTGAGCCGCGCCGCACATGCCAGGGAGGCGACTTCACCGTCGACAATGGCAGCGCACCAGGGCGGCCAGAAGTCGGCAACGCCGTGGAAACCAAGATCGAACCAGGCCTCAGGAATCCCATCCGTCGCCTTCTTCGGAGTCGTTGCCAACGAGCCGCGCATCGCCTTGGTGAGGAGTGTCGTGCTGCAACTCAAAGACAAGGCCGAAATCGTATTCGACAGGCCCATCATCACCAAGCAGCGACAGATAGCGCTCAAGGTTCACAGGCGTGCTGGGATGAACGAAGGGCGGTTCGATTGCGGCAAGTCCTTCCAGCTCCGCGACCAGACCGTCCGGCAGGTCGCGCGTGCTTCGCGCAGGTTTCCCTCCGCGCATCCGGCGAGCCAGAAGCGCGGGCCCGGTGCCTGATCCGGATCGTTCTCGCACACAATCCGCCCGTCGGCGCGTGTTCGAAACAATGCGTGGAAGTCTGTTTTCAGCCAATGGCTTGCTGGTATCATGAGGCGATTGCTCAATAATATCCCCGCATCCGTCGAGTACGTTCCTGGCGTGAGGGGGCAAGATGCCCACGGCGAGATCGGTCGCGCGTAATCGGCGACAAAGGAGCCTTGCGTTAAGGCGGGATTTTCATGTCTTGCCAATGCGTGAACTCTCATGGTAACGTTCCCACGAGCTTGAGGCCTGTCACCTTTGATGATGGCTTCCGGCCCGGGAGGAAACATGAAGAACGGACCCCGGCAACGGGCTACCATTATCGACGTCGCGGAGCGGGCAGGGGTCTCGAAGAGCACGGTTGCACGTGTTCTGGCGGGTTCTGCCAGCATTTCCGACGAAGCCCGCGACCGCGTGCTGAAGGCCGTTGCAGCCACCGGCTACGAGCGCAATCATCTGGCCGTCGGCATGCGTTCGGGGCGCAGCGGCATGCTCGGCCTGGTCATTCCCGATATCACCAACCCCTTCTGGGCCGAAGTCGCCCGCGGCGCCCAGGATCGCGCCGCCAAGGACGACATTTCGCTTCTCGTCTTCTCGTCGGACTGGGATGCCGGCACGGAGGCGACGCATCTTCGCGCCCTGCGGCGCGCCCGTGTCGATGGCGCGATCATCAATCCGGTCGCCGACAATTTCGATGATCTCGATCGCTTCGGCTTACCCTTCGTTTTCATCGGATCGAGCGCCGAGCGTTTTCCGGATACCTTGAGCGTCGGATCGGATATCGCCCAGGCTGTCCGTCTCGGCATGGATATCCTCGTTGAGCGCGGACACCCGGCGCCGGCCCTGATGCTCGGCCCGCGGTCGCGTCTTGCGCGCGCCCGGTTCCTGCGCGCCGTGCACGAGCATTGCATCGCGCGCGACATCGACCCCGACATCTTGCTGGTGGAGGAATCCGACTACACGGTCGAGGGTGGCCGAAAGGCCATGGGGCGTTTGCTCGCCGGGCCGTGGAGAGGCAGTCGCGCCGTCTTCGTCGCCAACGACCTGATGGCACTCGGTGCCATGATCGCCGTGCGCGAGGCGGGGCTCCGGTGCCCGGAGGATATTTCCATTCTTGGCTTCGACGGCATTCCGGCGGGTGCGTTCTCCTGGCCCGGTCTGACGACGATCGAAAAACCTGGCCGGCAGATCGGCATTCGCGCGGTCGAATGCCTGCTCGATCAGATTGCCGGCCGCCCGGAGCACGGCCGGATATTTCTGCCGTGCCGACTGGTCGAGCGCGGTTCGCTTGCCGATGTCTCGGCCTCGGTAGCTGTGCGCACGGCGGCAGGGAGGTAACAATGAGCGTAAGCAACGATCTTGTAGCGGATGCAGCCATGCCTAGAAGTGGGAACGTTCCCAACGTCCATCGGCGAAGCGTCACGAAAAACGTGCGGCAATGGTGGCCCTACTACCTGATGATGGCGCCTGGGCTGATCTTCTTCGTGATCTTTCACTATTTTCCGATCTGGGAAGCCAAGATCGCCTTCGAGCAGTTGCGCATCATCCCGCCGAACATCTGGGTCGGGATCAAGCATTTCCAGACGCTCTTCTCCTCGCCGATCTTCTGGCAGGTGCTGATAAACACGCTGATCATCTCGACAATGAAGATCGTCTTCGTCTTCCCGGTCCCGATTATCGTTGCGCTGCTGCTCAACGAGATCCGGGGCGGCGCTTTCCGCAAGTTCATCCAGTCGGCGATCTACCTGCCGCATTTCCTTTCCTGGGTGGTCATCGCCGGCGTGTTCATCGCGGTGCTTTCGCCGAGCGACGGCGCGGTCAACGACATCATCGGTTTCTTCGGATTGCAGCCGGTCTCCTTCATGACCGACACGGGCTCGATCCGCTGGGTGCTGGTCTTCTCCGAGATCTGGCGATCGGCCGGCTGGGACAGCCTGCTTTACCTTGCCGCCATCATCGCCATCGACCAGGAACTCTATGATGCGGCCGAGATCGACGGAGCCAATCGCTGGCAGAAGATCCGCTACGTCACCATTCCCGGCATCGTGCCGACGATCGCGACGCTGTTCATCCTCAACGCCGGCATGTTCCTGAACGCCGACCTCAACCAGGTGATCAACTTCTCCAACGACGTGGTGCGCAGCAAGATCGATATCATCGACACCTATGTCTACCGCATCGGCCTGCAGACCGGCGAGTATTCGCTGGCAACGGCCGCCGGCCTCTTCAAGGCGGTTCTCGGCATGCTGATGATCGTCGCCGCCCACCTTCTTTCCAAACGTCTTACCGGCAAGGGGGTATGGTGATGGCCGCCCACAACGTTCGCAGAACGCCGCTCGAGCGGCTCGAATATGCGATCATCGTCTCGACGCTGATGTTCCTCGTCGTACTGACGGTCCAGCCGCTGCTCAACCTGCTCGCCATCTCCTTTTCGGATCCGGGCAAGGTTGCCGGCATGAGCGGCCTGACGGTGGTCCCCAACGGGTTTTCGACCGACGTCTGGAGCCTCCTGGTCAACAACCCGGCCGTCCAGCGCGGCCTCCTGAACTCGATCTTCATCACGCTGGTCAGCACCGTCCTTGGTGTCGTGCTGACGGCGCTGATGGCCTGGGCACTTTCCCGCCCGGGTTTGCCGGGGCGGCGCGCGATTTTCGTCTTCGTGCTGGTGACGATCGTCTTTGAGCCCGGCATCATTCCCGATTATTTCATCAACAAGCGCCTCGGCCTTCTCGACAGCTACTGGTCTCTGATCCTCTTCAAGGTTGTGAACGCCTGGTATCTGATCATTCTCGTCCGCTTCTTCGAGGAAGTGCCGAAGGAACTGATCGAGGCCTCGGAGCTCGACGGCGCCAACCCTTTCCAGATCTTCTGGTACGTGGCGCTACCACTCGCCAAGTCCGCGCTTGCGACCATCGCTCTCTTCTACTTCGTCTTCCACTGGAACGAGTTCTTCCGGGCGATGATCTATCTCAACGACCAGTCAAAATGGCCGCTGCAGGTCGTGCTGCGCCAGTTCGTGGTCGAGGGCGACAAGCTCGCCATGGTCGGGGTCGTCGACAGCAACAACTACACCGGTGCGAGCCAGATCAACATTCGCGCGCTGAAGGCAGGCATGATCCTGCTCACGATCGCGCCGATCCTCGCAATCTACCCACTCATTCTGAAGTTCTTCACCAAGGGCACCATGAGCGGTGCGCTGAAGGGCTGACGATGCAGAACCGAACCATAAAAGCCATAGCATATTGGGAGGAACAAACATGCTTGGAAAACTGATCCTTGGCGCAACCACCGCCATGGCATTGATGGCGAGCGTCGCCATGCCCGCCTTCGCCGATCCGGTGACGATCCGCGTCGTCTCGAAGGATCTCACGACGAGCAATCCTGACGACGTGAAGCTGATGAAGGCCTATGAGGAGGCGCTGAAGGCCAAGGGCACCGACATCCATATCCAGGTCGTCGACCTGCCGTCCTCTGGCTATGCCGACAAGCTCAGCGCCATGCTTCTCTCCGGTGATATCCCCGATCTCATCTATTTCCAGGGCGGCGACGCCAAGATGGCCGAACAGGGCGTGCTGGAGGACTGGAACACCTGGCTGCCGAAGACGACCTATCTCAAGGACGCGCTCTTCCCGCACAATGTCGAGCGGCTGAAGAACTATCCCTACCTGCTCTATGTCTACCCGCCGCGCATACCGCAGCCGGTGATCCGCGCGGATTGGCTCGAGAAAGCGGGCGTCGAAGCACCGAAGACTACGGACGACTACGTCACCCTCTTCAAGGCGATTAAGGACGGCGATTTCGACGGCAACGGCAAGGCCGACAGCTACGGCGTTACCACCGCCGACAACACTCAAGAGCTCGACGCCGTCTTCAATCAGGCGTTTGGCGTCACCGGAACCTGGCTGAAGAAGGATGCTGGCGAGTGGATCCATGCCCGCGTTTCGGCCGCGGAAAAGGCAAAGATCGCTTTCTACGCATCGCTTCGCGAGCAGGGTCTCTATGATCCGGAATTCATCACCACCAAGTGGGACGTGAAGGAAGACAAGTTCTATTCCGGCCGTGCCGGGGTGATCTTCGGTTCCTCCGCAGAGGTCATCGACATCTATGGCGGCAAGATGCGCCAGGCCCATCCCGGCGTGACCCTCAGCCTGCTTTCGCCGCCGAAGGGTCCGGGCGGCCAGGGCCTGATGGCGCTGGACGTCTCCAAGGAAGCGCGCGGTCTCGCGATTGCAACGACCTCGGAGCACAAGGAGGAGGTGGTCAAGTTGCTCGACTTCATCGCCAGCCCCGAGGGCCAGGCGATTGAACGGCTCGGCTTTGAGGGCGAGCAGTACACCAAGGACGGCGAAACCATCAAGCCGACCGACAAGCTCGCTACCTGGTATGCCCGCTTCCTCGTTGCCGCCAACTGGCAGCCGCCGGTTCAGTGGCTGAGCGATGCCGCGCAGCAATCGCTGAAGACGATCTCCGCCGACTTCAAGCCGGACAACGCCTTCGTCTGGCCTGCGGAATACGCCACCGACATCGACGCCACGGAGAACGTCTACCGGGCCTGGGTTTACAAGTTCGTCTCCGGCGAAGCCAAGATGGACCAGTGGGACCAGTTCGTTTCCGAGTGGAACGCTGCCGGCGGCGAGAAAATGACCGAATATGCAAGGACGGTTCTCAATGACAAATGATGCTCAAGGGCTCTCCCTTAAGGGACGGGTTCGGGCGCTTCTCTTTGGCGTCGCCTACGGCGACGCCATCGGGGCGCCGGTCGAAAAGCTCTCCGCTGCGGAAATCCGCCAGCGCTATGGCCGGGTGACATCGCTCGACACAGAGTGGCACCGCATGAAGCAGAGTGAGGCGGCCCGCAACGGCCGTGTCCGCGGCAGCGGCATCGTCACCGACGACACGCTGATGACGCTCTGCGTGATGTCGATCTACGACGACGTGAAGCGCCATCTCGATGCCTGGGATATGGCCTCGGGCATGGTGCGGGAAATTGCCTGGACGCCGCGCTGGGTGCCGGAGCTGCAGCGCGAGACGATGCTGATCGAGCGGCTGTTCTATCCTGAGAAGTGGATCTTCCAGCGCCATCAACTTTCCGGCTGCGACCCGCGCCAGGGCGGCGTCGGCAACATGGTGAACTGTGGCGCGGCGATGTACATCGCGCCGATCGGTGTCGCCAACGCCTGTGATCCGAAGGCAGCCTATGATGAGGCGATCGCCTTTGCCTCCGGCCACCAGCAGAGCTTCGGCCTGGAAGCTGCCGGCGTACTCGCCGCCGCGGTCGCCGCCGCTTTCGTGCCGGGCACCACCCTCGACACCGTCATCAAAGAAACGCTGGCCGTTGCCAAGGACGGAACGCGTGATGCGATCGCCGATATCGTCGAGGCTGCGGGCTCATTGAAGGGCGCGGATCATGCGACAGTCGTCGCCGAATTCCACCGCATCATCGCGCGCTATTCTCCAATGGGCGACGACGTGCAGCACACGCCGCAGAAGGCCGGCATTGCGACCGACGCCTACCAGCCATCGCGTCTGCACGCGATCGAGGAACTGCCGCTGGCGCTCGGCTTTGCGGTCGTCAATGACGGTGATTTCTACAAGTCGATCATCGACGGCATCAACTCCGGCCGCGATACGGACTCGATCGGCGTCATGGCCGGCGCAATCCTCGGCGCCATGCAGGGCGAGAGCATCATCGACCGGGCGATGCTCTCCCAGCTCGACCGTGTCAACAAGCTCGATCTCTACCGATCGGCCGATGCTTTTACCGCAACCGTGACCGCAATCCGGGCGGCCGACCACAAACGCGAAATGGCGCGGGCCACGGCGCGCGCAGGCCTCTTTGCCGCTCCCGAGCTCACCCAGGTTTCCAGTCTCTAGAATTCGAAAGTATCCGATGCTCAGCACCACAGAAATCTTCGAGCGTATCTATTCCGGTTTTATCGGCAAGGCGATCGGCGTGCGCTTGGGCGCACCCGTCGAGCCGACGATCTGGAGCTATGAACGCATCCGGGACACCTATGGCGAGGTGACGGAATATCTGCGCGATTTCAAGAATTTCGCTGCCGATGACGACACCAACGGTCCGGTCTATTTCATCCGGGCGCTGCGCGACTACGGTCTCGGCGCCACCGCCGAAGAGGTCGGCAAGACCTGGCTGAACTATGCGGCCGAGGAACACGGCATGTATTGGTGGGGCGGCTTCGGCAATTCGACCGAGCATACCGCCTACCAGAACCTGCGCGCTGGCATTCCGGCGCCGCAATCCGGCTCGATCGCCCAGAACGGCACGACGGTTGCCGAGCAGATCGGCGGGCAGATTTTCATCGACAGCTGGGGCTGGGTGCATCCGGCCGACCCGAAGAAGGCAGCCGAAGCCTCAGCCCGTGCGGCAAGTGTCGCCCATGACGGCGAGGGCCTGCATGGCGCCCGCTTCTGCGCCGCGGCCATCGCCCAGGCTTTTGTTGCCAAGAACATCGAGGACGTGATCGAGACGGGTCTCGCGACAATCCCGGCCGACTCCCTCTATGCCAAGGTTTCGCGCGCGGTACTCCGCTTCCACGACAGCAACCGGAACGACTGGCGTGCCTGCCGCGACATGTTGACGGCGGATTGGGGCTATGACCGCTATCCCGGCGTCTGCCACATCATTCCGAATGCCGGCGTCTTGATCATGAGCCTGATCTACGGTCAGGGCGATCTGCCGCGCACCGTCGAGATCGCCACCATGGCCGGCTGGGACACGGACTGCAACGCCGGCAATGCCGGTGCGATCGTCGGCACCCTGCAAAAGGTGCAGCCGGGCTGGGACAAGTACCGCAAGCCGATCAACGATTTCGTCGTCGCTTCCGGCGTAACCGGTACGGTCAACGTCGTCGACATCCCCTCCTTTGCCCGTGAACTGACGGTGCTGGCGCTCCGCCTGCAGGGACTGGAGGCTCCGGCGCTCTGGGTCGAGGATTTCGAGCGCCGCGGCGTTCGCTTCGATTTCAACGCACCCGGCGCCACCCATGGCTTCCGCACCGAGCCGTTCAACCAGATCGCCGTCAAGGCATCGGCGGAGCGTCATACGGATAACGCCAAGGGATCGCTGGAAGTCCTGCTCGACCGTCTCGAGCGCGGGCATGGTGGACGCATTTTCTGGAAGCCCTTCTATCGCCGCTCCGACTTCGACGACGAGCGCTACCGCCCGATGTTCACGCCGCTAGCCGATGACGGCCAAAGGGTGTCGTTCAAGCTCTGGCTCGACCCTTGGAACGGTGACGGCAACCTGCGTGTGGCGCCCTATGTTCGCCGCGCCATGACAGGCGCCATCCAGGAAACAGGCGCCTGGCACGTGCCGTCTGCGAGCGGCTGGCAGGACTACGCGTTCACCATCCCCGACGGCGATGGCGAAGCGGTCGACGAGATCGGCATCCTGGTCGAATATTTCGGGCGCCTGAAATTCCTCGGCCGGCTGTTCCTTGCGGACTTCTCCGTATCCGGCAAGGGTCGCGCCGTCATCGACCCGTCGAAGGAAGCGCATGAATGGGGCGGCATCACCCGCTTCACCTGGAACCGCGGCCATTGGAGCCTGCAGCAAGGCCGCATCCATGCCCATACCGCAACCGACGCGGACGCCTGGACGGGCAACGCCTATCTCCGCGACGTCAGTGTCAAGGCCGAGCTTCAGCCGCACTCGGGTGCCTCGCACCTGGTGGTGGCCCGGGCTCAGGGTACGAGCCGCTTTTATGCCGCCGGTTTCGAGAACGGCGAAGCCGTGATCCTTCTTGAAGACCACGGCACGAAGATCCTCGCGCGCAGCCCGTTCCGTATCGAATACGGCCGGAGCTACGCGGTCGATCTTACTGTCGAAGGTGGCAAGCTGACGCTTTCCGTCGATGGCGAGCGGCTGCTTCAGGCGGACGATGCGACGCTGCGCTACGGCATGGCTGGCCTTCGCATGGCGTCTGCCGGGCGCATGTCGATCGGCCGGCTTGAGGTCGCCGAGCGCTAACCGCGCGAGGCGGAAAGAAAGGGAGGAAACATGTCCGAGATAGAGCTTAGAAGCGTCGGCAAGAGCTATGGCAGTGTCGCCGTGCTCAACGACATCTCGCTGGAAATGGGCGACGGCGAATTCGTCGTGCTCGTCGGCCCTTCGGGCTGCGGCAAGTCTACGCTGTTGCGCATGATCGCCGGGCTGGAGGATATTTCAGCTGGCGAAATCACCATCGGTGGCAAGGTCGTCAACGACATGCCGGCCAAGGAGCGCGACATCGCCATGGTCTTCCAGTCCTATGCGCTCTATCCGCACATGAAGGTCGCGGAGAACATGAGCTTCGCCTTGAAGCTCGCCGGCGCGCCGAAGGCGGAGATCGAAAAGCGCGTTACCCAGGCGGCCGAAATCCTCGGCCTCGAAACGCTGCTCGACCGCCTGCCGCGGGAACTTTCCGGGGGCCAGCGCCAGCGTGTCGCCATGGGTCGCGCCATCGTGCGCGACCCGCGTGCCTTCCTCTTCGACGAACCTCTGTCGAACCTCGATGCCAAGCTGCGCGTGAAGATGCGCAGCGAAATCAAGAAGCTGCATCAACGGCTTCGCCGCACGATGGTCTATGTCACCCACGACCAGACCGAGGCCATGACCATGGCCGACAAGATTGTGGTGATGAACGGCGGAAAGATCGAGCAGGCGGGCGCACCGCTCGATCTTTACAACGATCCTGCCAATCTCTTCGTCGCCGGCTTCATCGGCTCGCCGGAGATCAACCTGATCGAGGCAGTCACAGAGGGAGCGACGGCCTTGACCCGGGGCGGCGTATCCCTGCCGCTCGGGCGACAGGTGCAGGCTGGCAAGCGGGTCGTCTGCGGCATCCGCCCGCAGCACATCACGCTCGGAACAACGGGCGTGCCGGGGCGCATCAGCCTCGTCGAGCCGACCGGCGAGGACCAGGAAATCGTCGTCGACATGGGCGGCCAGGATATCTCGGTCGTCGTCCACGGCGGCAAGCTACTTTCGGCCGGGCAGGATGTGACGCTGACGATCGATGCCGACAAGGTTCTGCTCTTCGACAAGGATACCGGGGAGCGCCTTCGATGAGTGGATTTGCGAAGCGACAGTTCGATCCCGACGCCAAAGGACCGCTGGTCGGCACGAGGGTTCTGGATCTTTCCCGGCTCGTTGCCGGCAACATGTTGTCGCTGCAGCTGGCCGATGCCGGCGCCGATGTCATCAAGATCGAGCCGCCGGCGGGCGATCCGCTCAGAGACTGGAAGGATGATGGCCACTCGCTCTATTGGAAGACCTATAGCCGCAACAAGCGCTCCGTCGTTCTGAACCTCAGGCAAGAGGCGGCGATGACGGCGCTCTGGGCACTGATCGATACGGCCGATGTCTTCATCGAGAATTTCCGGCCGGGAACGCTGGAGCGCATGGGGCTTTCGCCGGAAACGCTGCACGCCCGCAATCCCAACCTGATCATCGTGCGCATTTCCGGTTTCGGCCAGACGGGGCCTTACGCGCAGTTCCCGGGCTTTGGCACCATCATCGAAGGCATGAGCGGTTTTGCCTACAGAACCGGCTTTCCCGATCGCGAGCCCGTGCTGCCGCCGCTGGCGCTTGCCGACATGATCGCCGGTGTCTATGGCAGCTCGGCCACCGTGACAGCGTTGCTTGCGCGCGATCGCGGCTACGCAAAAGGACAGGTCATCGACCTGTCGCTGCTGGAACCGATGTTCTCGGTGCTCGGGCCAGAAGCGGCGATCTATCAGACGACCGGCAAGATCAAGGAGCGCGTGGGCAGCGCCTCCAATACGGCCGCCCCGCGCAATGTCTACCGCTGCCGCGACGGAAAGTACGTGGCGCTGTCGGGATCGACGCCGCAGGTCGCACGGAGGATCTTCGAGATCATCGGCCGTGCCGACATGAACCACGACCCGCGCTTTGCCACCAATTCTGAACGCGTCAAAAATCGCGATCTGGTCGACGAGGCCGTTGGCGGCTGGTTTGCCCGGCACGACCATGACGAGGCGCTGAAGATCATGCGTGACGCCGGCGCGACGGTCGGGCCGATCTACAACATCGCAGATGCCGCGTCGGACCCGCATTTCGCCGAGCGCGAAATCATCGTCGATGTGGAGGATGACGAGTTCGGCAGCCTGCCGATGCACAACATCGTGCCGCGGCTTTCCCAGACGCCGGGCGTCTGGCGGCGGCCGGCACCAGCGCTTGGGGAACACACGGCGGAAGTTCTGGCCGAAGCGGGACTGGATCGCGGCGCGATCGAGACGATACTCCAGGGTAAAGCCGCATGAGGCTTCGCTCCCTACTCTACGTCCCGGCCTCGTCCGCAAAATTCATCGCCAAGGCGCACGAACGCGGAGCGGATGCGATCATCCTCGACCTGGAAGATTCAGTCGCCCCGGATCAGAAACAGGCCGCAAGGGATGGGTTGAAGGACGCCGTGGCGCAGGTGGCACGCGGTGGTGCGACCGTCTTTGTCCGCGTCAATTCGGCGCCGGATCTGCGGATGGCGGATGCAGAGGCCGCCTGCCGTGCCGGCGCGTTCGGTCTCTATGTCGCGAAAACCCGGTCGCCGCAGGAGCTAGAGGATATTGCAGCGCATCTCGCACCAGTTGAGCGGCAGATCGGCAGGCCGCCGGTCGCCTTCGTGCCACTCCTCGAAGATGCCGGGGCAGTTCTCGATGCGCGCGCGATTGCCCGCGTCAGCCGCGTGGTCGGCCTTGCCGCTGGCGGCGAAGACATCGCGACCAGCATGGGCGCAGAACCGCTGCCAGACGTATTGCGACTTCCGAAACTGATGGTCCACCTTGCCGCCAAGGCGGAAGGCAAGCTGTCCTTCGGCATGCTTTTGACGGTTGCGGACTATAGACGACTGGATGCCTTGAAGGCAGCCGCTCGTGAGGCGAAGGCCCACGGGTTCGATGGCGCGAGCTGTGTCCACCCGTCCGTGGTCCCGGTGCTGAATGCGTCTTACTCCCCGAGCCCAGAACGGATCGCCTGGGCAAAGTCCGTGATCGACGCAGCGAAGACGGCGCAGGCAGACGGCCGTGGCGCCTTCGTGCTGAACGGGACCATGGTGGATGCGCCGATCATCGAGCGCGCGCATGATGTTCTCGAACAGGCAGGCGACCTCGACTGACGCTCAGCGCAGCTTGGCGGAAGAGTCCTCACGATCGCGAGGCGCGCCGGTGCGCGCCAGGATTTCGTGCTGCGCAGTTGCACCTATCACCGAATGTGCAATGATCCTGAAATTGAACGACTTTAACCGGCTGCGAACGCGGGCGACTTTGTCGTGGCGGTCCGTTTTTTTTCAGTAGCACTCCAGCATGCAGGGACTTCGAACAGCTTAGACACCCCAGGAAGGGAATGTGATCATGCGTAGACTTCTTGCGTACCTGACGATCGCTTCGTTCTTCTCAACTTCAGCCTTTGCAGATCCCGCCATCCTGACTGCAAATGTGAACTTCAGGGTGGGCCCGGGAACCGGATTTGACGCCATGCGCGTGATCCCCCAGGGCGAGGAAGTCGACATCAAGGAATGCGACGCAGAAGCCTCCTGGTGTGCCGTGAGTTATGCCGGGGCAAATGGCTTTGTTGCCGGCAAGTATCTCAACCAGTCCGATGCCACCGCGCCGGCCTGGCCAAGGATGTTCAACACCGAAAAAGGCGCGACGATCACGCTCTTCCAGCCGCAGATCACGTCCTGGAAGGATTTCAAGGAGCTCGAAGCCCTTGTCGCGACCGAGCTCAAACCGTCCGCCGACGCCAAGCCGATCTATGGGATCATCGGGCTTTCGGCCAAGACTGTGGCCGACGAGGCGACGGAGAATGTTACGCTGACGGATGTTCGCACCACGCAGCTCGATTTCTCCGCACTGGACCGACAGCAGCTCGCTGACCTCGCGCTCGACATCGGCAAGCTTGTCCCGACCGATCCGATCGTCGTGTCGCAGCAACGCCTGGCGGCAAGCCTTGCGGACTTCCAACGCCTCGCCGATATCCCCGATATCAAGGCCGATCCGCCGCCGATCTTTGTCAGTGAGACGCCGGCCATCTTGGTGCAGACGGACGGCAAGCCGGTGACGGCTCCGGTCAAGGGCGTTGAGGGCCTCTCCTTCGTGGTCAATACGAATTGGGACCTCTTCAAGGTGGATCAGGCGGCAGACTACTATCTGCGGAGCGAAAAGAACTGGCTGACAACAAAGACCTTGGAGAGCGGTTGGGTTGAAGCGGCATCGGTGCCGGACGTCTTTTCCAAGCTACCGGAAATCGACAACTGGAAAGGGGTAAAGGCCTCTCTTCCGCCCACGCCCTTCAGCGATAACCAGGTTCCGAAAGTTTTCTATTCGGAGAAGCCGGCGGAGCTTCTGATCTTTGAAGGAAAACCGGCCCTCGAACCGATCGCGGGCACCGGGCTGGATTGGATTTCCAATACGAGCAGTTCGGTGTTTTTCCATCGGGCCAGCAAGACGTGGTACACGCTTCTTTCCGGACGGTGGTTTTCTTCAACGTCACTCGAAGGTCCCTGGACCTTTGCCACGCCTGACCTGCCCGATGATTTCGTAAACCTGCCCGACGACGCCGCCTACTCGGCTGTGCGCGCGTCGATCCCCGGCACGTCCGAAAGCGCAATGGCGCGTCTGCGGGCGAGCATTCCGAAGCTCGCGCGGGTTTCGACGGATGGATCGCTGAAGGTGGACGTCCACTACAATGGCGAGCCGAAGTTCGAGCCGATCGAAGGCACGTCCATGTTCTATGCCGTCAATGCCAACGAGCAGGTCATCAAGGTCGCGGACAAGTATTTCGTCTTGAAGGACGGCATCTGGTTCGTCGGCGATACGCCGACCGGGCCCTTCGCCGTTGCGCGCGCCGTTGCCGATGAGATCTACACGATCCCATCGTCGTCTCCGGTCTATAACGCGACCTATGTCCGCATCTACGATACGGAACCGGATGCCATCTGGTACGGCTACACACTCGGCTATCTCTATACCTACCTTGCCTGGGATACAGTCGTCTGGGGCTCGGGATGGTACTATCCGCCTTATTGGGACTATTACGACGATGATTGGCCGTATTATCCGCCGCCGATCAGCTACGGGTTCGGCGCCTCGTACAACCCGGCCTATGGCACTTTCGGGCGCTATGGCTACGCCTATGGCCCGGAAAGGGGCCTGGTCTTCGGCGCAGCCTATAACCCCGTCACGGGGACACGGTTCCGCGGCGGCGCGGTGGCGGGTCCCGGTGGCGAGCGCGGTTTCATTTCTGCCTACAATCCACGCACGGGCAACGCGATGGTCGCGCGGGGCGGGCAGAATGTTTACGGCTCCTGGGGCAGTGTAGCCGTCAAGCACGGCGGAGAGTTCGCACGCATCAGCGGCGGATCAACCGGGAGTGCCGGCGGCCTGCGCTGGCGCAACTCGGAAGGCGACAAGGGCTTTATCGCCGGCAGCAAGGGCGGTGACGTTTATGCCGGCCGCGATGGCAGCGTCTATCGCCGTCAGGACGGCCAATGGCAGAAGCACACGCCGGATGGCTGGCAACCGGTTCAGAGGCCGGACGGGGAGAACCTGCGCAAGGCCGCCCAAGGCGCGGCATCCAACCGGCCCCAAGCCACACAGCGTATCCAGAACCGTGCCGAAACGAGACCCGCACCGCGCCGCAACCAGCAGGTTCGCCAACGGGCGCCGGATCATCTGTCCTTCGATCGCGCCGGACGGCAATTCGGCAACCAGAACGAACTGAGCCGCAATTATGGGCGGCTTTACCAAGAGTCCGGCCGGAACTTCCAGAGCTTTGACCGTAGTCGCGGCGGCTACAGCGGCGGCGGCTTCCAGGGTGGCAACCGCGGCGGCTTCCACGGAGGTGGTGGTCGCGGCGGTGGAGCTGCTTTCCGCGGCGGCGGTGGCGGACGTGGTGGTGGTGGCGGCGGCCGCGGTCGCTGAGAAAACCGGGCCGCTCGGGCGAACTTTCCCGAGCGGCCGTGTTACAAGACGTGGCAAAAGGTGTGCGGGGTCGCCGCTCCTTCGGCCGAAAAGCTTGGCGTGATCATCGGGCCGTCTGCCGCTGTGACGCCGGCCTTGGTGGCACGCCGGACCGGCCGGTCGAACCTTAAGCCGAGATGGTGACAGGTGCTTGCCGCATCAACCGTCCGACCAGAAGCGCTCCTTGTTGAAGCTTTTGTTTTCCTTACCGGCCTGGGACGCCCGCTTTAGAACGCGCGGTGTATCGTCGGCGCTTGCCACCGAGAGCTCCAGGTTCGCCGGAAGTGCCAGACGCTCAAGCTCCTTGGCCGGCGCAAGCGCCCACTTGAAGAGCGCCGCGTCGCGAATTGTCCACTCGGCATTTGTAGGCGGCGGGCCGGTGAGGCTGCTTTCGCCTGCAGCTGGATGGCGCATCATGCCCACGCCAAGCGCAACCTTGAACGACGAGGAGGGAATGAAAGCCGAGACGTCTGTGGGTAGCGCCCGCTCGGGCGTGGGGACGGGCGTCACGGTCGCGGCGGTAGCCGTGGCGCGCAGCGTCGGCAGCGGCACGGTGATCGCCGCAAGGTCGAAGAACGGCGACTTTTCGGCTGCTTCCTTCCGCATGGTCTGAAGCTCGAGGGCTTCTTCACCGCGGCTCTTGCGCGTGGGAAGCATCGCGGTCAACAGCGTGTTGCCGGCCGGTTCTCCGCCCTTCAGTTTGGCTGGGCCGGCGCTGTTTGCAGCGACGATCGAGGTGGCCTTGACCCGTCGCTTGTAGTCGGCCATTGCCTGGTCATACCCCGGCAAAGCCCCGCCGCTTGCCGGAAGGTGGAGTGTCTGCCCCTTCGGGAAAAGGCGGGCGAGTTCCTGGCGCGACATGCGCGGCCACGCCCGTACGTTTCCGACGTCGAGATGTACGAAGGGAGATCCTGACGTCGGGTAGTATCCCACGCCGCCGACCTGCATCTGCATGGCGACTTCCCGCAGCCGGGTGAGCTTCACGCCCGGAATATAGAAGTCCATCGCCTTTCCCAGCATGTGCTGGCTGTTCTTGGCGACCCCGGTGCTGCGGGAGCGGCCGCGCAGCATGCTGTTGGTGGCGGGCGAGCGGTAAGCCGAGACGACGTTGATATAGTCCTTCCCACCGGCGCGCTGATAGACCTCCCAGACAAGATCGAGAAGACGCGGGTCCATGCGGGCGGGCTCGTTCCGGCGCCAGTCGCGCAGGAAACGATTGATCTGCGCGAGCCCCTTCTGGTCGTACTTGCCGTCACGCTTGAAGGTGATCGTCGCGCGTTCGCCGGTGTGCGTGAAGAACAGCTTCAGCGACCGGACTTCTGCCGACGACGCCGTGCTGGTGAAAGTCATGGCGGATGCTGCAAGGGCGGTGATGGCGGCCGCTCGAGCGGCCCACCGGGCAATACGCTTCACGCCTCTGACGATGGCAGGCGAGGCAGGCTCTGGATACGCAGTTACAGGATACTCAGACACAGCGGCTTCCGATTCAATCGAGGTACAATCCACCGGCGGCAACGGCCGGCGGCTCGGCTCTTCGATGGAGATTATGGTCAACAAAGGATTAAGAAGCGGTTGATGCCATCCGACGTGCTTCCCCGGTGATGAATTTCCGCGATGTGCATGGATTTCAGGGCCTCGGCTTGCCCTTACGTGAAGGTGTTGGCTCTTGTTTTCCTCAATCTATACATTAGTTACCATGAATGGATTGGTCGGTTGCACCGCGGTACTTGCATAGCCAAGGTGTCCCATGAAAAGCACGAAAGACGTCATCGCCGAACTGACCCGCGCCGCGCGCGACGTTCACATGCTGACGGAGGGCGAAAAGCTCCGTCTTGTCTCCCGGGCCTATGTCGCGATCAAGGAAGGTTGGGAGCTGCTCGGGCAGCCCAATCGCCTCAGCGAGTCTGCCGAAACGATGGACATCATCCGCGCCGGCGGCATGCCGGTATATCTCTATGACGATGAGATGCGGGCAATCCTCCAGGAGGCCGTCAAGGTCATCAGGCAGATCGAAGCGGCGATGGAAGCGAAGAACACCCCGGCACCCACATCCGGCGAAGATGGCAACCAAGGGTCGTGAATGGGCCCGAAGCAGTTCGAACATTGTTGTCCGCCGTCAATCCGCGCGGCGACGTTTTGACTGGCTGGATCGACCAGATCGCCACGTCGGGGATCTGATCCGTTGGCGCGCTACATCGCAATTCGATCGGACGTCAGGATCAGAATGATCGCCGGGCCAGCCAGGAAGGCTGCGAGGAAAAGTGCCGACAGGATCGAGCGTATGAGGAAGCGCAGCAGGGGCCCGCGGGTCATCGAGCGGCCCTATGCTCATGGCGCGAACTAACAGTTTTCAATCCCGACCCGGGAGGGCACTCCACTTGTGACGTCGTCACGCTCCCTGCCTTTCCGGTTCGTTGAAGGCCGCGCCTATCACTGCTGATACGAGCGAGGTCGGCTCGATGCGTGTGCTAGCTCTGAACGATTGCAGCAGTGTTACGTTCGACTGCCCCGTGGTTTCCGTAATGCTGCTGTAATTCTTGCGGCAGATTCGAAAGGTCGAAGCCATGGGGTGCCGATGCGGATACTGCTGATCGAAGATGAGAGGGAGCTGGCGGCGGCACTGGCTGTGGCGCTCAGCAAATATGGCATCGTCATCGACCATACGACCCATCTCGCCGATGCAGCCGAACTTGCGCGTCAGAATGACTACGGCGCTATTCTTCTCGACCGCCGCCTGCCCGACGGTGAAGGGCTGAGCTTCATCCCGGAATTGCGCCGCATTGGCCAAGACGCGCCGATCATCGTCCTGACGGCACGCAACGAGCCGATGGAACGGGTTGAAGGTCTCGACACCGGGGCGGACGACTATCTCGGCAAACCCTTTCTCGTCGAAGAACTGATGGCGCGCCTGCGCGCCGTGTTGCGCCGTCCGGCTGCGCTTGCTGGCTTCAGATCAAGGTGGGACGAATGGCGCTCGATCCGCTGAACCTCACCGTGACCGTCGATGACGTGAAGCTTGACGTCCCAAGGCGCGAACTCTTCGTGCTCCCGGCCCTTGCGAGGCGCCGGGACAAAACCGTTCTCCGCTCGACGCTCGACGCTCGAAGCAGCGGTCTACAACTACGAAGAAGAGATCCAGTCGAACGCGATCGACGCCCACATTTCAAGGCTGCGCAAGCGGCTGGCGGATGCTGGGGCCGGAGTTTCGATTCACAACATCCGTGGGGTCGGTTACCTCCTGAAGGAAGAGTGATGGGTCAGACGACGGGACGCAATCCGTCGCTCTGGTGGCGGCTCAGCTGGCAATTGAGCCTCGTCATCATCGCCGTCGTTGCCTCGGTGATCATCGGACTCTGCATCTGGGCAACCACGATCATGTCGCCGAACACGGCCATGGAGGGGACGGTCGTCTCGGTCGTGTCCCGTGCCGTAGGCCGCGGAAGCGATGGTCAACTGCAGCTTTCCGAGACCCATGACCTGACGACGCTCAAGGCGCAAAACAGCGCATTGTGGTTCGTAGTCGCCACCACCAGCGGTGCCTTCGCGTCCTATGGATCCGTTCCGCCCGCCTATGCCGCGCTGCCCTCGGTAATCCACCTGTTCGACGAAGCGGATATCAGGGGGGCCGCAACCACTGGCGAGATTGCGACGATCGAAAACGCGAAGACGCCGGCTGGCGAAGTCCGGATTCTGTTTGGCGGCGTGGCGGAGGGTTGGGGTGCCCTGGCTCTCTTGGCGAGGGCCTATCCAATCTACCTGTCTTTGATCGCCAGTGCTCTCCCGGCGATTTTTCTTGCCGTTCCTCACATCGTCGGGCGTGCTCTCGCGACGGTGAGCGAGGTTGCCGACGAAGCATCGCGGATCGATCCGCGCCGCCACGGGACGCGCCTTCCGCTCGCGGGAATCCCGAACGAAGTCGCCCCGGTTCTGATCGCATTCAACGGCGCACTTGAGCGTCTCGAGGACGAGTCCAGAAAGCGGCGGCGCTTCCTGATCGATGCGGCCCACGAACTGCGAACCCCCATTGCGATCATGCAGACGCGCATCGATGGCATGCCTGATGGCCGGGAGAGAACGCGCCTGATGGATGATGTCGCCCGGCTCGCAGAAGCGGCAGAGCAGCTTCTGGACTTCGAGCGCAACGACCAGGCGCTCGTTCTGGACGAGCCGATGGATCTGGTTGACATCGCGCGATCGGCGGTTGCCGATCTCGCTCCGTTGGCGATAGGGGGTGGCTATCAGGTGTCTTTCCACAGTGACGTGGAGACGCTTGCGCGAAAGGGCAATCCACCTGCCGTGTTGCGCGCGGTCACGAACCTCGTCCGAAATGCGATCGATCACGGCGGCAATTCGGGCATGATTGCCGTCTCGGTCTCAAGCGATGGGCGCGTGGAAGTTTCCGACGAAGGACCGGGCATACCTGCCGAGCATCAGGAACTCGTCTTTGAACCCTTTTACAGGGTTTCTCCCAAGGACACGGGCGCGGGTCTTGGTTTGAGCCTTGTAAAACAGGTGGCTTCAAACCACGGGGGGCGTGTCAGTCTCACGAGTTCAGCGAGCGGAACCAAGGTGGTCGTCCACCTCTGACCGCGAGAGGCGTGGGATTTAGGTCGCGGTCACCGCCGCGCCCATGCTTGAAGGGTTTTCGAGACACCATCCCTTCGGTGTCAGCTCTAACCTGCTTGTAATTCTGTAGCAATTGTCCATCCCCAAGGTCGCCGTTGCATGTCAACGGAGATCATTAAACGTGCTAAAAGAATATTTTATTCAATCGCTTGCCTGGGTTTCTTCATCGCTCGTCCCGGCCGGCGCGGTGGCGCTGGCAGGGCTACTCTCGGCAACCCTGATCGGATGCCAATCGGTTCCATTGAAGGAGGCGGGGACTTTGACCTCCTATGGCAAGCTCGGTCCGTCGAAAGGCATGGTGGCCAAGAAACGCCTCTACGTTGATGGACAACGTCTGGTCGACGTGAAAACCGTCCGCATCGCGCCAACGACGTTTTCCTTTGCAGCCGCCTCCAAGATCAAGTCCGATGCCGATCGCGATTTGGTTTCGAACGCTCTCGATCGGGCGCTCTGCGTCGCGCTCAGCGACAGGTACCAGATGGTTCCTGCCAATCAGCCTGCTGATCTGACGGTTCGCTCCGTGATCGCCGATATTGTCCCGACAGACAAGGCGCTCGCAGGGGTTTCCACGGCCATCACCATTGGTACGGGGTTCGTCCTGCCCGTCAGCGTGCCGCGATTGCCTGTCGGCCTGGGAGGCTTGGCTGTAGAGGCCGAAGCGGTCGATGCCAGCGGTCTGCAAAGTGCCGCCATGCTTTGGGCGCGTGGTGCAAATTCGATCCTCGACAAGCCCCGTGTTTCGGAAGTTGGCGACGCCTATAGCTTTTCGACGAAATTCGCCGACGCGTTTTCGCAGGTGCTGATTTCCGGCAAGGAGCCGAAGGCATTGAATATCTCGCTGCCGACCCGGCAACGCATGCAGTCCTGGTTGGGTGGCAAACCCAAATATGCCGCATGCGATGCCTTCGGTCGGGCACCGGGCCTGGTCGGCGCGATAGCAGCCAAATACGGCGCGCCGCCTCAATGGACCGACAAGAAACCAAAAGCTGCGGCGCAACAAGCGTTCAACTCTCCTATTGCGCGATAGCTTGCGGTTGGCGATCCTTATTTCACCCCGCCATGGGCAAGCCCGCTCACGAGGTAGCGTTGCATGAACAGCGCGACCAGATAAACCGGCGCGATGCCTGCCAGGGAGGCGGCTGCCATCTGGCCGAAATTCACCAGACGGTCGCCCTGGAAGAGCGAGATGCCCACCGGCAAGGTCCGCGTGGCGTCGGAGAAGGTAAAGGCGGAAGCAAACAGGAACTCGTTGTAGGACAAGACCGTGACGATGATGAAGGTCGCGACGATGCCGGGCGCGATGATCGGCACGACGATCTGCAGCAGCGTGCGAAATGGACCGGCGCCGTCCATCGCCGCTGCCTGTTCGATCTCGATCGGCATCCGGCGCAGGAACGGCATCAGCAGCCAGAAGGCGACCGGCACGTTGGCGAAACCATAAATGAGAATCAGGCCGGCGCGCGTATCGAGCAGTCCGGTTGTCTTCAGCAGAAAAAACAGCGGGATCAGCGCTACGATCGGCGGCGCCATGTAGCTCGACAGCGTTACGTCCGACAGCCATTTGCCACCGATCTTCAGCCGCAGGACGGCATAGGCCGACGGCAGCGCCAGCGCGATGGTGACGAGGCCCGAAACCAGCGACACGATCACGGAATTCAGGATGAAACCGAGGATGTTGGCCGCGTCGAAGGCCGCCGGCCAGTTGGCGAGCGTCGGCATCGTCGGCCAGAAGCGTCCGTTGAGCACGTCGTCCTTCGTCTTGAAGGAAACCGCGATGAGATAGAGGAAAGGCAAGGCAAAGAAGCTGACGACCGGCGCTGTCGCAAGGCCGAGCCACAGATGTCGCGCGGCGGGTCTCACAGCTCTCGCCTTTCGAAGTGCTGGTGCAGCCGTACGACGGGCAAGGTCACAAGCCCGATGACAAGCGCATAGATCATCGTTTCGGCCGCGGCGCGGCCGACGTCGAACTGTTCGATCGCCCGCCGATAGATGGCAAAGCCGGCCGATGTCGTCGCAAAGCCCGGTCCGCCGAAGGTCAGGATGTAGATGAGGTCGAAGAGCTTGAACGACAAAATGAGCTTCAGCAGATAGATCGACGAAAGCGGTGCTGCGACCAGCGGAAGTTTGATGTGCCAGAAGCGCTGCCAGCCATTGGCCCCGTCCATCAGCGCTGCCTCGTGAACGCTGTCGGGTACCGTGGAAAGAGCCGCAAAGCAGAGAATGACGATGAATGGCGTCCATTGCCAGAGGTCGGCGGCGCCGATCGCCAGCCAGGCGAGCGTCGGGTGACCAAGAAAGGAAATCGGCTCGGAGATAAAGCCATAGGTGATCAGGGTACCGTTCAGGAGCCCGCCTGCCGGCGCGAAGATCAGCTTCCAAGCGATGCCGACCATGACCGGCGGGGTCATCAGTGGCAGCAGAACGAGGCTCATCAAAAAGCGGCCGGCCTTCAACAGGGAAGTGAAAAGCAGCGCGATCAGGAAGCCGAGCGCAAGCTGCACCAGCGAGGTGGCAAGTGCATAGGCGACGCTTCTGCCGATGGCCGCGAGGAAGATCGGATCCTGAAGCGCCGTTGCGAAGTGCTTGATGCCGACGAAGCCGCGGAACGGCTTTCCAAGCGTGCTCTTGCTGAAGGCAAGCGCCAGCAGAAAGACAGTCGGGTAGAGCGTCGTGACGATCAGCGCGACGAGGACCGGTGCGATCCAGGCCAACCGTGCGAGACGCGCCCAAAAGGCGTGGCCGCGCCCGGCAACACCCGCCGCGCCGGCGGGTTCCAGCACCTCGACGGCAAAGGTGGTCATGCGGCCTCGGCCAGATCCGGGCGTGTCGGCCCGCTGCCGGCCCGGGTGGCCAGCAACATGTCCTCGATATCGTCGAGGTCGCTGGGCGTGAGCGCAAGGGTTGCGGCATCGATCCAACCGTCGATCTGCAGCGGTTCGCGCGCGCCGATGATGGCACCGGTGACGCCGGGCCAGGAAATCGCCCAGGCCGCAGCGATCGCAGCGACGGTCGTTTTGTGTCGCGCGGCAATCGGCCTCAAGCCTTCGGCAAAGGCCAGGTTGCGGTGAAGCGCTTCGCCCGAAAATTCCTCGTCGCGCGATCGCCAATCGTCGTGCGGAAGGGCCCGGGCGCGCGCCGGCGTAAAGGCGCCGGTGAGCAGGCCTGATTGCAGTGGGCTGTAGGCGATGACGCCGCTGCCATGCGCCTGCACCCACGGCAGGTCTGCTCTAGCGAACTGGCGCTTGATTGCCGAAAAGGGCGGTTGCACCACATCGACGGGCGCCACCGTTGCCGCGCGCTCCAGAAGCGCCCGATCGTGGTTCGAAAGCCCGATGGCCCGTACCTTACCCTCTTTCTTCAACTCCGCAAAAGTCGCCCAGTATTCCTCGACCGGCGTGCCGTCATTGGCAGGCCAGTGCACCTGGTAGAGGTCGATGACATCAACGCCGAGCCGCTTCAGGGAAGCCTCCAGCTCGCGGCGAATGGATTGGGCATTGCCGATGCGGGCGGGAAGGGCGTTGCGGTTGTCCGGGTCCCAGATCAGCCCGGCCTTGGTGAAGATCAACGGACGTTGGGAGCGTGGGATGGTCGAAAGCGCCTCGCGCACGACCTGTTCGGAATGGCCGAGACCATAGACGGGTGCCGTGTCGATCCAGTTGATGCCGCGCTCGACCGCATGACGGATGGCGGCGATCGACCGGGTATCGTCCTGACTTCCCCATCCCCAGCCCCAATCGGGGCCACCGATGGCCCAGGCGCCGAAGCCAACGGGCGTGATGTCGAAATCGGTTCGGCCGAGCCTGCGTTTCGGCATGGATCTTGCGCTCATGGTCTTTTGCCTCGTTTCAAAAAAAGTGGCGGGGCGGCGCCGGGAGGAAGCGCCACCCCGCAAGCAATCAGCCGTTGGTCTCGATGATTTCGGTCCAGGCCTGGTGGGCATCGGCGATCGCCTGTTCCGCGCTTTTGGTGCCGGCGAGCGCCAGGGCCAGTTCGTCGGTCAGCGCATTTTCGAGTTTTGGCGCATAGACGGCGGTCGGCCAGGCCAGGCTGTTTTCCAATGCGCCATCATCGAGCAGCGGTTGCACCAACGGCTGGAAGTCTCTGAAATTCTTAGATTTCAAGCCAGACTGGCGGTCCGGGTCGATGCCCGAGCCGGTGAGCGCCAGAAGCTCCTGGTGGTAGTCCTTGCCGGTCGCAAGCTTGATCAGGTCCCAGGCGACGTCCTTGTTTTTCGATCCGCTGGTGATCGCAAAACCGAAGCCGGCATTGAAGGCGAGGCGGGGTGTTTTGTTGCTGCCGCCGACGGGAATGCGCGTCACCCCCCACTTGTCGACGATCTTCGAGCCCTTGGGGTCCTGTGCATAGCCGCCGAGATCGGTCCAGAAGTCGATCTGTGCAGCCTTGCCGTTGAGAAACGCGGGCAGCCCTTCTTCGAAGCGGGTTTCAAGTGGGGTCGGCAGCGCATGGGGAGCCGACGCAAGCAGCGACTTCAGGGCTTCGACGGCCTCGGTGCTGTCGAGCGCCGAGGTGCCGTCCGCCTTCAAGAAGTTGCCGCCGAAGCCGGTGAGCCGGTTGGCATAGGTGGAAAGAATGATGACCGGGATCTTCGCGCCCAGAACCGCAGCACCATAGATGCCGTTCTTCTTTTCCGCCTCGGTGATCACCCTGGCGTTCTCGTTGTATTCGTCCCAGGTTGCCGGCGCCTTCAGGCCGTAGCGATCAAACAGCTCGCGGTTATAGAACAACAGATGGCTGTCGCCGTCATAGGGCAGGCCATAGCGACGGCCGTCATGCAGCGTGTACTGGTCGTAGATCGTCTGGATGAAGTCTTCCGGCTGGATCTCGGCCTTGTCACGCTCGATGAGATCGGTCACGTCCTCGATCACGCCATCTTCGGCGAGCTGACCCTTGTAGGTATAGAAATAGTCGATGACGTCGAACTGGTTGGCGCCCGACTGCACGTCCAGCGTCGCCTTGACGCTGACCTGGTCGTAGGGCACCGCCGTGACGTTGACCTTGGCTCCGGTCAGCCTTTCGAAATCTTCGGCAATTTTCTTGCCCGTGACGACATGCGGCTGGATGATCAGGAGATTGACCGTGCGGCCGGCATATTTGTTGCCGGACGCAAGGGCCGTCGAGGAGGCAAGTGGCGCGATGAAGGGCAGGGCGCCGGCAGCCGCGAGCGATTTCAGCACGCTGCGGCGGCGATAGGCCTGGCCGAAAATGGAACTGGACATGAGATCCTCCGTCGAAATCTGGGCTGGCCAGCGTTGTCATTCGTTGCAGGCGGAACGGGTCCGGCGCACGCGTTGTTGCCAGCATCATGCGTGAGAAACCTCGGCTTATACACATTTAGTCTATGTATTTTATGTAGTATTGTGGAATGATTTTGCTGCTCTCCCCCCGGCCGGAGTAGGAATTTCCTCAAGCGATTGTTCCTGATCCGCCGGAGCCGAGACGAAAGCCGTCCCGGTCCATCCGGTTGCGCACAGATGGTAAGTGCGATCCGCTCGATATATGTCCGATGATCAGTCAACCTTAGCAGTGGCCGCACGTTGGGCTTTCAATCCGAGCAGAATTCCGAGGGACGGCAGGATGCCCGCTACGAGCAGGTTGGTGCCGAGATCGAACTGATCGACAATACGACCGCCGGCAAAGGATCCGGCGGCAATGGCGATATTAAAGATTGCGACGAACAGCGCCGTTGCGACTTCGATGTCGGAGGGTGCCGACTTCATCATCCAGGTTTGCAATGAGACCGAGACGCCACCATAGGCGATGCCCCACAAGATGAGGACGACCGCACCGCCAAGAGCGGAGTTTCCGAAGAGAGCAAAGCCGAAGAGGACAGCAGCAAGGGCACCGGCAATGCACAGCAAGGTCGCGCCGGTACGCCTGGCGGCCCCAGGGCCAGCAACAAAGTTTCCGCCAATACCAGCGGCTCCATAGGCAAACAGCATGAGCCCGACCCATTGTGTGCCGATGCCCGAAACAACTTGCAGGAGCGGACGTATGAAGGTGTAGGCCATGAAATGCCCCGCAACGAACAGGAACGTGATCGCCAAACCAAGCTGGATCCGGCGGTTCAAGAGCTGATGGCCAAACTGGCTGAGCCGGACGGACTGGTGGACGGGCAGCGCAGGCAACGCAAAGAGATTGACCACAAGCACGATCGCACAAAAGACCGCCATCGCGGCAAACGCGAAGCGCCAGCCCGCCGCGTCACCGATCATGGCTCCGACCGGAACGCCAAGAACCGAAGCTGCTGCAACGCCGCCGAAAATGATCGCCGTTGCGACACCGATCGATCGGCCCGGAACCAGCCGTAGCGCAAGGCCTCCGGCAACGGCCCAGATGCCGCCCATGCAAAGGCCGACAATGATACGCGCCGCCAGGAGCAAACCGATCGTACTGGCCAGCGCCGAAATGATGTTTGCAACAACCAGCAGCAAGAGAAGGGTGGTCAGGATACGCCTTCTGTCGATCCTGCCGGCCAAGAGTACCACGGTGGGCGCAAAGAGCGCGGCAAGCAACGCCGGCAGCGAGAGCGTCAAACCGGCGGTCCCCATCGACGTTTGAATGTCGTCTGCGATCGGCGTCATTAACCCAACGGGCAGCATCTCGGTCGTAACGACGCAAAAGGTCGACAGGCCGGCGGCATAGACCGGTAGCCAATTCTCCCGGTCAGGGCCTCCCTTCCTTTGGAGTCCGTCGGTTTCTTCCTGGAGTTTCATCTAATTGCCTCTTTCATTCTGGGGCGAGGCACGTTGTGGCGCCCAGCCAATCCTTCATGTCCCGTTGCCGGGACGTTGCGAGGCATTCTTTACTGTTTCCGATATTCAGATAAACTTCGGCCTTATGGAAACAAAAGGGACGAATCGTCCCCAATAGGATCTTGCGATGCTGGACCATCTCGGCGATGTGCGCGCCTTTGTTCGAGTCGCCGATGACCAGAGCTTCACCCTGGCGGCGGAACGGCTCGGCCTCTCCCGTTCCGCGGTCGGGAAATGTGTCGCACGTCTTGAAGACAATATGGCAACGCGGCTGATCCATAGAACAACGCGTAGCGTCAGCCTCACCGAGGAGGGCCAGCTCTTCTACGAGCATGCGATCAGGATCCTGTCAGAAGTGGACGACGCGGAGTTCGCCTTGGCACAACGGCACCAGGCCCCAAGAGGGCGCCTTCGCATCGATGTGCCGATCGCCCTCGGTAGGCTGCACATTCTGCCCGTTCTCCAGCGCTTCCTGAACCGTTGGCCCGAGGTGGAAGCGGAGGTTTCGTTTTCGGATGAGTATCGCGACATCGTCGGCGACGGCATCGACGTTGCCGTTCGTATCGGCGGGCCCACCGACAGTCGCCTCGTGCGGCGGGTCCTGGCCTCTCATCGGCTCATAACCTGCGCTGCGCCGGAGTATTTAAAGCGGCGCGGAACGCCGCGCACCATCGACGAACTGACGCGCCACTACAGGATCGGGTTCAAGCACGCAGGCGGACCGGTACCGTGGCATTACAGGGTCGGCGGCGGAGACCGGGACGTCGGTGTTCAGGGAAACTTGCGTCTCGGAAACACCGAGGCCATTCGCGACGCTTGCCTCGCCGGAACGGGCCTTGCGCAACTCGGCGCCTTCCTGGTGGGCCGCGACATCAGGGAAGGCAGGCTTGTCCCCCTGCTCGAAGAATTCGAACGCGACGAGCCGCCTGTTTGCGTCGTCTATCCGACACGAAAGCACGTTTCTCCAAAGGTCCGCCTTTTTATTGAGGCCATCCGAGCGGAATGGGCGGCCGGTGCGCCCTGGGCGTAGCCCGGCGCGCCCTCATGCCTTCGGCTGTGCTACTCGCAACTTGTGGGGCGCGATCACGCGCACTACCTGTGAGGCGTGAAGAGCGGCGGCCGCAACGGCATGTCCTTGAGGTGATGATGAAACTGCCCCCGCAAGCTGGAGCCCCGCCTGCGAGCAATCCCGACGTGTTCGACGCATCCTGCTCGGCTCGGCATGCGCTCGAACTGATATCGACGAAATGGGCGATCCTCATCATGTCGGCGCTCGCGGCGGGCCCGATGCGCAATGGCGCGTTGCTGCGCAAGATCGAGGGCATTTCGCAAAAGATGCTGACCCAGACGTTGAAGGACCTCGAGCGCAACGGGTTGGTGCAGCGTCACGATCACCAGACGAACCCGCCCCATGTCGAGTACAGTCTGAGCTCAGTCGGCCTGTCTCTCAGCGAAACGCTCATCAGCCTCGACCGATGGGCGGAGCGGAACTTTCCGGAGCTTGATTACTTCAGGGAGCAATACGATGCGGCCGCGAGCGAGGCAAAGGCGGCCAGGCGGCGGAAGGTCCGCCTGGCCTAGCCGAAAGATATTGCGCGCACGCAAGACGGCTCACGCCCAGACGCGACCTGATCGCGGCGTGTCGATCTGGTAGTCGGAGGTGTGAGCGCTGAAGAAGTTCCGACCGAACACGCGTGCCCGTCCGATCGGGTCACTCGGATCGCGGCAAATATCTGTGCGTGCGTTGCCATGGCCATGAACGACGCCGACGAAGGTCGAACGCGTATAGCGGCTGAATTCCTGGAACTGATGCTGCGGGCTGGACGAAACGGTGGGGTAGGTCTCTTCTGAGCTGAGGACGAGGCCGATCCGTTTTCCAGTCATCCGCGCGACAACGGACGCCGATTGTGGATGCGACGCGGCCACGTAGCAGAACATTCGATCGAAGAACGCCTTCAACTGCGCAGAGACGCCATACCAATAGATCGGGCTTGCGGCGACAAAACCGTCAGCGGGAAGGTAGGAGCCAAAGAACGCCCGCCGGAAACCGTCGTCGATCGCGCATTCGCCATCGGGCATACGACATTGGCGACAGTCTCTAAGCAGCGCCGACAGGACGTCGTCGACATGAACGGTCTCGACCTGATGGCCCGCCTCAAGCAAACCATCGGCCACGGCATTCGCCATCGTCGTGGAGTTTCCATCGCGCCGCGGGCTGGAGCAGAGAACCATTGCCTTCATCGATATCTCCCTCAAGCAGCGGACAACCTGGAAAGGGAAACTCCAGGGCTTGGCTGCAGGCCTATCGGGCGCAGAGGCCACCTACAAGTACGCACCTTGGGGTGCCTATGTTGCGGGTGCTTTCGCTCTTTCGCTATTCGGTTCGGGCCGCGACGGCCAGTTCGGCACATGCCGGGTAGAGGCGCTTGCTGGTGACAAGGGATCGCGGCCGTGGCCTTGGGCCCACGTGGCAAATCGACCGGAGCAGGCTGCAACAGCGCGCGCAGTCGTGTCGGCAGAGCGTCTTTTCAGTTCAGCAGGTCTACAGCCGTTTGGGCATGGGTGTTGTCCGGAGGTCAAGGTGTTGGTGGAGAGCACGCTCGAGATCCCGAATGATGGCTCGTCACGAGAGCCGCTGCTGCACAGGTCGGGATCGCAAGGGGATCCGGACCGTTTGCATGCCATGACCCTACGGCTGTGGAGGGATGCCGTGCCGATGGCCAATACTTGGCGAAGCGGCTTTCTGATCGAGTTGCGGCCCGCAATGCAGCTGACACCGGAGGTTTATTCTTGACCGATGCATAGCTGGATGGCTATGTATCGTGCTTAGCCATTTGGTATGGGGCTCCGCGCCCATCACGGTGGATCCGACCCTGAACGAACTGACGGAACAGTCGAGGTCCGGGATGTCTGAGAAGAAAGTCGGAAAGAACGCACCGAAAGCCGCTTCCCTTGCGCCACGCTCAAAGATCGGACGCAAGACGCCGCCGACAAAATCGGCCGATGGCGTCGTCCTTCTAACCGGCGGCAATCCGCAGATCGCAAAGGGCTACGGAAATGCGCCGGTGCAGCAGTACATCGCTGCGATGCCGGGGTGGAAAAGCGATCTAGGCAAGCGGCTGGACCGGCTGGTCGTCAAGACCGTTCCCGGCGTCGAAAAAGCGGTCAAGTGGAACTCTCCCTTTTATGGCGTGGAAAAGGATGTCTGGTTCCTCAGTTTTCATTGCATGACGAAATACGTGAAGGTCGCTTTCTTCCGCGGGGCGCAATTCAGCCCCTTACCTCCCGGCACGTCAAAACAGCCGGATGTTCGTTATCTCGACATCTATGAGACGGACGAACTCGACGAGGCGCAGTTCATGGATTGGGTCAAGCAGGCCAGCGAACTGCCGGGCGAGAAGATGTAAAGCGTCGCCGCAGATCCTTCGCCGCCGGGAATGGCCGAGCCAACGGATGTCAGCGGCCACGGCGGCGTACGGCCGCGGCCCTGCCTCCCCACAAGCTGCTTCTCAATCGGCATTGCCCACCATGAGTATCTTCATGACGGCGGCCATTGCCGGGTCGGTGCCAGCGGCATAGTCGGCAAAGCTAGTGGAGCGCGCGACGTCTGGCTGAAGGGGACCTGCCGGGACGTCGTAGACGTAATTCAGCAGGAAACAGGTCCTGATCTCCGACAGGCTGCAACCGTGTTCCCAGTCGTGATAGGCCGTCGAGTAACGGATGGTGATCTTCGAGTTCGGCAGAACCGTGCGGCCGCCTTCGCCCCAAAACTGCAGCCGGTCTCCTATCGGCTCGCCGACAAGTACCGTGCGCGGGCCGCCGAAGTACTTCAGTCGCGCCGCCGTGCTGATCGCGGCCGAAAACGTGTTCGCGCTGGTCAGCACAAACAGCCGTCCCTCCGGCGGCAGGATGGCCGGGAGCCTTCGCGAGAAATCGGCGGTCAGTTCGTAATTGCCGCCATTGTTGAACCGCAGGTCGACGACTGCATTGCGTATCGGTTTTTTCTCAGCTTCGTCCAGCACCTTGGCGAGCCCCTGCGACAGGCCCTCCGGCGTCGCATCCCTGATGCGGTTGATCTGGATGTAGAGAAGATCGGGCAAGGGATAGTGGTGCCAGACATTGGCGTCGGGGCGCGTGAGATAGGCCGGTAGCGTGACATCGTCGAGCACGTGCCGCCACCCGGCGCCGCGACCGGTCTGTGACAAGGGACTGAAATCGCGTCGTGGCCAGACATGGGCGTTCAAGGGTTCCGGCGCACCGGACGTGGCGACAAGAGCGATCTGCGCAGCGCTTCCATCCTCGCGACGGATGAAATAGGCGCTTTCCTGCGGGCTTTTGGCAAGGCCGGCGGCATGGAGCAATTCCGGCGAAATCGCGACATTCGGGACGAATTCCTTGGCGAGATTGGCGGGGCCGCCGAAATAGGGCCGAAGCGCATCGACAAAGGCCTCCGTCGCTCTTCCATTTACCTCAAGGATCTCTCCGCCCAAAAGGTGCGATTGCTCGCCTGTCGTGGCGATCACAAACAGGCCGTCGGCAAACCAGCCAAGCCGGATGGGAACCGCATTGAAGCTGTGGCCGCCGACGAGGCCGACCACGCTGGTGTGCCCATTGTCGGCGAGCGCGACCGCTTTTGCAGCCGCGATCGCCAGACCGGCGCGGTCGAGATCACCGGCCCGTTGTTCGATCACTTCGAGGGCGGCGGCAAACGCGGCCTGGGCGGTCGGCGAGAAGCTGCGGTCGACCTCGATCAGGCGCCGCAGATGGGCAAGGTCCTGCCTGTTGCGCTCCAGTTGCGAGGTCGCGGCCGGAAAGTCGCTTCGGGGATAGCTCTTCAGCGTCGGATAGAGAATAGCCGCAAGCGGCGCGACCAGCAGGAAAAGCAAGGCGGCAAGCGCGATCGATGCAATCCGAACGCCGCGCCGCCGCCAAAACCTCTTGCCTCGGCGCCGGACCTTCCTTGCCGATTTGAGTCTCGTTTCCCATCGATTGACGGCCCCCAACAGCGCCCCTCTTCAAGGCGCGATCCATCCACAAATTCGGCGCTCCAGCCAGGGCCGGCGATATTCCTTCAGCATCGCGCCCGAGCCCTGTTCCGGCCCGCAGCAATGACGGAGGTCGGACGATCGGCAAGACAAGACGTAGGAACGGCAGCACGACAATTCCATGCTCGCCGCCGGGGAAAATCAGAAGGCCGGTTCGGTCCCGTATTCGTCGTGGCGCCGGTTCCAAACGTAGGGTTCGGTCTGTGGCCATCCCGCGGGAGACACTTCCCATGTTTCCTGGCGACCGTAGGGCGTCAGGTCCAGATACGTCCACATGCTGCCGAGATACTCCACGCCACGCGCACCGTTGAAATAGGTGCGGTAGATATCGTCGCCGTCCCTGAGGAAAACGCTGACGCCATGACGCTCGCTGGTCCTGGTCGGGTCATCCGGGTCGGCGACCGTGGCCCCCATGTCGTGGTTGAAGTCGCTCGCCATGGACGAGTACCAGACCGGGTGCTGCCACTGCATCCGGGCCTGATATTTCTGCAGCTTCTCGAGCGGCGCGCGCGAGATCAGCACGATGGACGTATCGCGTGCGTTGAGATGCGCCGGGTGGGTCATCGCGTCCACGACCCAGGAACAGCCGTCGCAGCCCGCCTTCCATCCGGGCGCGAACATGAAGTGATAGACGATCAGTTGCCGCCGACCATCGAAGAGGTCGGCAAGGCTTAAAGTGCCCGTGGGGCCTTCGAACGAATAGTCCTTGTCGATCCTGACCATCGGCAAGCGCCGTCGCTCGGCGCTCAAGTCATCGCGTGCGCGGGTGAGGGCTTTCTCCCTGGCAATCTGTTGTTCGATTGCGGCTTGCCACTCATCCATTGAAACGATCTTAGGCAACATTCTCAATGATCTCCCTTTTTGGGCAACTTGCGTGGGGGCATCGTTGCAACGCTGAACTCCGGTCGGCGACGTCCAGCCAACCGGCTCGGTTCGATTGCTCCCGAAAAGCTCTCAATCCGATCTTACCGGCGCGGTCTCCGTCGCATCTGGCTGCAATATGTTGTAAATCCATAACATGTCAAGCAAGCGGGAAGAAGTCTCGGTTTTCTGGGCATTGGCCCAGGCGCAGACCACCGACATGCTCTGCGCCGCCTTTTCAGACATGGATCGCTGTACCGTCATGCAGCATCTGAAGGTGCTGGAAGAGGCCGACCTGATCATCGTCAGCCGGGCAGGACGCGAGCGCTGGAACTATCTCAATGCGCTGCCGATCAAGCGCATTCACGGCCGCTGGATCAGTGAACATGCCGCCCACCCGGTGACCATTCTCGACAGACTGAAACCCGGCATGCCCGAAGTGCGTGCGGCCCTTCGTTCGGGCCTGCGCTATGCCGCCGAAGAGATCATGGCGCGCGACAAATACCAGCAGAAACTGACGCCGGCAAAGGTCGCGCTCGAGCTCGGTATTTCCGTGCGCCAGCTGCATGTCCTGTTCGAACACGCGGAATTGACCTTCGCTCGCACGCTGGCATCGATGCGGACTTCGCAGGCGCGGCGGCTTCTCGTCGAGCGGCCCGCCTTGCCCGTCACCGAGGTCGCCTATGCCTGCGGATTCGATAGTCTTGCAAGGTTTTACCGACTTTTCACGGGCGCTTACGGGATGGCGCCGGGCGAATTCCGGGCGGCAGGCTCGCTCCATTAGTCCCGGGCGGATGCCTGCCTTGACGTAAGGCCGGCCTCGGCGTCGGATCAATCCGGTTGCCAAAAAGCCATAATTGCTTCACCTAGATCCCTCTTCGACACTCGGCATTAAGAATTGGGTCAACGCTGAATGCGCATTTCATACGTCTTCCTTGGTGCATTTCTTGCAATCGCGCCGTCCGCCTATGCCGACGTTGCCTCGCCTCCTGTTCTGGAGCCGCTGAAGCAGCAGGCACAGGCCGCACAGTTGAGCGCAAAATTTCTGACGCGCTACAGCTACAAGCCCGTTCCGCTAGATGACGCCTTGTCGGCCAAGATCATGGACAGCTTCATCGAGTCCCTCGATCCGGATCGTGGGCTCTTCCTGCAGGCCGACATCGACAGTTTCAAACCTGACCGCAACGAGATCGACGACGCCATCAAGAAGAAGGACCTGAAGATCCCGTTTGCGATCTTCAACGTCTATGGAAAGCGTGTCGTCGACCGCATGAACTACGCGCGCGAACTGCTGAAGCAGGACTTCGATTTCACGAAGCAGGAGGATTATTCCCTGTCGCGCGAGAAGGCGCCCTGGCCGCAGTCGGAAGCCGAGAGCAACGAGCTGTGGCGCAAGCGTGTGAAAAGCGACTGGCTACGCTTGAAGCTCAGTGGCAAGACTGATGCGGCCATTCGCGAAACGCTCGACAAGCGCTATGCAAACGCGCTCGAGCGTGCCTCCAAGTACAAGAGTGACGACGTCTTCCAGTCGTTCATGAACGCCTACACGACGTCGGTCGATCCGCACACGGATTACTTTGGCGCCCGCGCTTCGGCCGATTTCGATATCGCCATGAAGCTCTCGCTGGTTGGAATCGGCGCGGTGCTGCAGGAACGCGACGACTACACGACGATCCGCGAGCTCGTACCTGGTGGGCCGGCGCAGCTGTCCGGCAAGCTTGCGGTCGGAGACCGCATCACCGGCGTTGGGCAGGGTCACGACGGCCCGATAAAGGAAGTGGTCGGCACGCGCATCGATGAAGTCGTGCAGTTGATCCGCGGGAAGAAGGGGTCGGTCGTGCGCCTCGACGTTCTGCCGGCCGATGCGGGAGCAGACGCCGCCCATCGCATCGTCACCCTCGTGCGCGACAAGATCAGCCTCGAAAAGCAGGCGGCGCAGAAGAGCGTTCTGTCTGTGAAGGCGGGCGATACCACCCGCAAGATCGGGGTGATCACTCTTCCGGCCTTCTATGAGGATTTCGAAGCCCGGCGCAAAAGAGAGCAGGATTATCGCAGCGCGAGCCGCGACGTCGCAAAGCTTCTCGAAGAGCTGAAGCAGGAACAGGTCGACAGCGTTCTGATCGACGTTCGCAACAATGGCGGCGGTTCGCTGGACCAGGCGATTGCCCTGACCGGCCTGTTCATCGGCTCTGGACCGGTCGTTCAGCAACGCAGTGGCGACGGCAAGGTCGTGGTGACAAGCTCGGAGTTTCCTGAGCCTCTCTGGTCAGGACCCGTCGGTGTTTTGATCAATCGCGGCTCGGCTTCGGCCTCTGAGATTTTTGCTGCGGCCATCCAGGACTACGGCCGCGGTGTCGTCATCGGCGAGCCCAGCTTCGGCAAGGGCACGGTTCAAACCGTCGTCGACCTCGACCAGATGGTCCGCAACAGCAAGCCTGCGTTTGGCGAACTCAAGGTGACGATCGCCCAGTTCTTCCGGGTCAATGGCGGCACTACGCAGCTGCACGGCGTAACGCCCGATATCAGTCTGCCGGGGCTTTCCGACCCGACGCGCTTTGGCGAAACGAGCTATGATAACGCCCTGCCGTGGTCAGAGATCAAGCCTGCGGATTATATGCCGGCCGATACCGTCACGGCGCTGCTGCCGGCACTGCAGGACCGCCATAATGCGCGCATTGCAAGCGACCCCGATTTCCAGCGCCTCCTCGAAGACATCGCCGACATCAAGGCGCAACGCGAAAAAGGCGTTGTCTCCCTCAACGAAGCCGAACGTCGCAAGGAAATGAAGGATCGCGAAAATCGTCTTAAGGCTCGAGCTCAGGGAAGCGATGGCGAGGATACCGGTGAGGACGATGGATTGAATGCGGACGAACGCAGCCTGAGTGCCGATATCGCAATGGAAAACGCCCGCAAGAACGCAAAGGACGTTCTGCTTGCTGAGGCGACCGCCATTCTGGCCGATGAGGCGGATTTGCAGGAAGGTGGGTTGAAGGCGGCCACGCAGCCACCGGCAAGTGCCACCGGAAAGTAGTCTGCTCGGCCGATGCGCGGGTACTTGAGGAAAGGTCGACAAAGCACTCTTTTGTCGACCTTTTTTGTTTCCCGCGCTCAGCGCAGACGTACAAGCCTAATGCTGAATACGATTATCGCGCTAAAAAACATAAAAAGGTACATCAATGTGCTCCGAGTAAAATCACCGTACATCCTTGTCCTATTGTTCTTTTGCAGGAACATTACGCTGCAAGAGACCTGATTTTTCCCGGATATTGAATTCAAATGGTAGTCAGCGCGTTTGAGCTGAATTCGTAATGTTTTCACAAGGTGCAGGACCCCAATCGGCGCTCGTCTTTGACAACGAGGGTTCTGGGCGAATGACATGCAATGAGAAGACGAACAGCCATAGAAGGGGCGTGGCAGGGGGTCGGGGAATCGCAAGAATAGTGCCGATCATGCTCACTCTTGGGGGATGTACGACCGTTCCCTTGAAGGAAGCAGGAACGCTTACCTCCTACAGCAACCTCAGTGCTCCGAAGGGGAAGTTCGAGAAGAAGAGAGTCTATTTCAGCAAGGATGGCCTGAAGGACGTCAAAACGGTGAGCATCGCGCCGACGTCTCTGGCCCCGCCTGCTCTGCAGCGTGTCGAGAAGCAGAAGGACCGCCTGCTGGTAACGAACGCGATTGACCGCGCGATCTGCATCACCATGAGCGAAAAATATCGGATCGTCCCGTTCGGTACGCCCGCAGATCTGACGGTCCGAACGGTTGTTACGGACATTGTCCCGACCGAGCCGTCCGTCGCTGGTGCCGCCAAGGCGATTTCCATCGGCAGTTCGCTTGCCTTGCCGGTCGGCATACCACGACTGCCCTTCGGGCTCGGCGGGCTGGCCGTCGAAGCGGAGGCCGTCGATCGAACCGGCAAACAAACGGCGGCGATCGTTTGGTCGAAGGGCGCGAACTCGTTTACGAGTGAAGCGCGCGTTTCGCAGGTTGGTGACGCCTATGACCTGGCCGCGGCTTTCGGCAAGGATTTCTCAAGAATGGTCGTCGCCGGCAAAGAACCTGGAGATTTCGATCTGTACTTGCCGTCCGTTTATGACATTCGCACGTCGCTTGGTGGGAAACCCGGTTCTGCGATCTGTCAGGACTTCGGGCGTGCGCCGGGTGTGGTCGGCATGATCGGCGCCTCCATCGGAGCGCCGCCGTCCTGGACGGACAGGGGAGGCAAGCTCGCCGTCGCGGCAACCGGAACAGCCGTTTCTGCCGAAAAAACAATCCCTTCCATTGGCAGCCGCTGAGGCGGACTACGCTTGTGTCTCGTAACATTGTCGCAAGGTGGCAATGGGATCCAGGTATCGACAAAACGAGAAATAAACCGAGGTCATTTTATGCGTCTTTTCATTGCAGCGGGCCTGCTGATCGTGCTGGCGGGATGCGAAACCGTAGAATACAGAAACCGTTGTGCCGAGTACGGATTCGTGCCGGGAACCGATGCTTATGCTAATTGCGTACAACGTCTTGATATGTCCGATGAACGCCGTAGAGGACGCGATTACGATCCTCCCGTGTATTCTTACGAGTAATTCCGCAGGGATGACGGATGTTTTAGCGAGGGCTGTTTCGATTAGGATGATTGCGACCTGACTTACGTCGTGTTGTTTAGAATCCTCTTTTGTTTCCTTCATGAATATTCGCATCTTCAAAACTCAATTCTAGTCGACACTGGCAGGCAACATGCGAATTCTGATCGTAGAAGATGATCGTGAGCTGGCGTCTTCGCTCAAGACCATGCTGGAAGCCGCGATCGGCGTTGCGGATGTATTCGAAACGCTTGCGGATGCCGAGGCGGCACTGCTTGCCTTCAAGTTCGATCTCGTGGTCATCGACCGCAACCTACCTGATGGTGACGGCCTGTCGCTGCTGCCGACGCTGCGGCAACTCCGCCCGAGGCCGGCAACGCTCGTTCTGACGGCATTGGACGATCCGACCGATATCGTGTCTGCGCTCGACAAGGGCGCAGACGAATATGTCGGCAAACCATTCGAGCCCATGGAGCTTATTGCACGGGCGCGCGCGGTTCTTCGTCGCTACAGCCTGGACGAGACCGGCTGCACGCAATTCGGCAATCTATCGTTTGATCTCATCAATCGATCCGCCATGATCGGTGAGAACGCGCTGAGCGTTCCGAGACGCGAACTCGCCGTTCTGGAAGCGTTGATCCGGCGGGCAGGGCGCGTCGTGCAGCGCGACAATCTTGAAGCTGCCGTCTATAATATCGACGAGGAGATCGAGTCCAACGTGCTCGATTCCCATGTCTCGCGGCTACGCAAGCGTCTGCGCGAGGGCAATTGCAGCGCAACGATCCGGACCATTCGCGGCATCGGCTACATGCTGGTGCAAGAGTAATGAGGGGTCCGAATTCAATCGCGTTTCCGGTGGCCATTGTGCTCATCTTGGGCATGGCGCTGATGATGGTGATCAGCACCGTCCTCACCGTCGCGGTGTTCCTGTTGACGGATGGGCAGAGCAGGAAAAAAATCGCAGTCGAAAGTGTCGTCGAACTTCTCCAGGATGGTGTGAGCTACGATCACACCGGCAAGTTTGTGCTCGAGGTCGAAGGCGTAATTGCGGAAAAGATTATCAGGCTTTCCGAAGAGCAGTCCGAATTCTGGTACTTTGTCAGTGACGGAACCCAAACCATCATACACGGTGCCGTGCCGGCATCGGTCCAAGACATCATCGATACGACCTCTCCCCAGGTATTCTCCTCTGAGTTTTCTTACATGGCGGGCCAGCAGCAGTTTCTCGGGCTCCGAAAACTGAACGCGGAGGATCCACCCAAACTCGTTGTGGTCGGCGGAGTGACATTTTCGAATGCTGAAACGCTGCTCGTGGTCCTGCGCGAAATTTGGCCGCAGGGGCTTTACCATCTTCTGGGTATTGTTCTTGTTGCCACGGCCACGATCGCTGTCGTTGCTGTCAAGCGCACGATCGCAACCCCTGTAAGAAGGGTTGTCGATTCAGCCGAGCAGATCGACGGGCTTCCCAATGGTCGCCGGATATCGGATCGCGACACTCCGATAGAACTGAAGCCGATGGTTGCCGCGTTCAACACGGCGCTCGGTTGTATCGACAACGCGTTCGAAGCGCAGCGAAACTTTCTTGCCAACGCATCCCACGAATTGCGGACGCCGCTGACCAAATTGCGGTTGAAGCTCGACCTTGTTCAGGACCCGGACGTGCGGGAGGTCCTTGTTCGCGACACGGCGCGGCTTGCATCAATCGTCACGACATCGTTGCAGTTGGCGCGTTTGTCAGGCCAGGCGCTGACCTTCACCATGGTAGATCTCGCAGCCATCGCGCGCGCGGCCATTGCCGAGCATGTGCCATCCGTGATGAAGCAGGGCATGGACATCGAGTTCAAAGCAGAGGGGCGGGTCATTGTCCCCGGTTCCGAACCGGCCATTCGCCTGGCCTTGGACAACTTGATCATCAATGCGATGCGACACGCACGCGGAACGGAAGTGCTTGTAGTCGAGGTTCTGCAAGCCCGGATCGTGCGGGTCAGCGATGAGGGCCCAGGAATCCCGGCCGCGGAGCGCGAGAAAATGCTGAGGCCGTTTGTGCGGGGCAATACCAGCGCGAGTGAGGGAACAGGCATGGGACTGGCCATCGTTGCCCAGATTATGACGGCACACAACGGCTCCGTGGCGCTCGGAGAAGCAGCGAACGGCGGTTTGGTCGTCGATCTGGCGTTTCCGAAAACTGCGAAGGAATCCGCGTTTTCGTGATAGCCGCGCCATTGTTCCTTGAAGCCGCTCGCGCACAATCTCTTCGGCTCGCTCACTCCGCCAAATATTCGCGCAACAGCAGGCGTGCACGGTGCAGCCGCGCTTTCACTGCCTGTCGCGAAAGATCGAGAGCCGCGGCGATCTCGTCGATCGTCATCTCCTGGAGGTCGCGCATCAGAGCCACGTCGCGATAGTGCGGCGGCAGAGCCTCGAAGGCCGCTGCCAGATCAAGCCGCAACACATGTTCGGGCCGCTGCACCAGACTTGTTTCAAGTGCGTCCTCGTCTACGGCGGCGATCATGCCGGTACGTCGGGCGAGCCTCAGGCACTCCCGCCGCACCACGCTGAACAACCAGTTCGACAGGGTCGCGAGTGCCCGGATCGCGCCGACATGGCGCGACAGAAGCCAAAGCGTTTCTTGTGTCGCATCGTCGACATCGGCGGTCCGGCAGGTTGCTCGGGCATATCGGCGAATATCCGGCTGCGTCCGCTGGAGCAGCCGGACGATCGCATTGCGATCGCCGTGGCGGGCGGCTTCGAAAGTTTCAGTCGTCACCGCCTTTGTGTTCATGGCTTGATCCGATCATGGATCCCGGCAACGGCGCAGGCCGGGCAATAGCCGATGAGGCCGGTGAGGACGAAGGTGAGGGCCGATACGCCCACCAAGAGGGCGATCCACCCGCTCAGGAAACTGTATGCCATCACAGCCGCGCCAACCCCAAGGCCAATCCGCACGATCTGCTGCCCCTTACCTATATTCTTGCGAAAAAATGCCATGCAACACCTCCGGTGCAAACCGAGACCCATCGTCTCAGTCACAAGAGGCGCGGAACCCGGAAAAGGATTCGCGACGGCACGACTTTTTTCGTGACGGCGGATCCATCGGTACCAAATTTGGGCCGCTGTACTTCTGCCATGGCGCCGGCCAAGTGCTGTTCGGCCGTTGGCCGTCCCTTGACGCCGTCCGCCGAGCGTCTCCGTGCCCTCGATCCGGATTATCTCGCTTGCGAGCCATCCGGGTTCCCAACGGAGATTCCTGTTCGATGAAACGAATACTGGTGACCCTGGTTGCAATGATTGCTCCGATTGCCATGGCTGAGGCTCATGCCGAGCCGCTTTCAAGTGCCTTGGCGAAGGCCTACCACAACAACCCGACGCTCAATGCAGCGCGGGCCGGAGTGCGCGCGAGCGCGTACGACATCGACATCGCACGGTCGGCGATGCATCCGAAAATCACCTGGCGCAGCGGGATCGGGTACAATTCCAGTGCGGCGACCAATCGCGGCACGTTTGGTATCGTTCTCGATCAGACCCTCTTCGACGGCCTACAGACGACCAACAATGTCGAGGTCAATAAGGCGCGACAGCGCGCCGCCGAGGAAAACACCCGCAACACCGAGCAGAACATCCTGTTCGAGGCGACCGAGGCATATATGGACGTGGTGCTGACGCGCCGCATCGTCGCGCTACGCAAACAGGATCTGGATTTCCTCAAGGAGCTCACGCGATCCGAGATCGCCCGCCACCAAGCAGGCGAACGGACCCGAACAAACATCGCTCAGGCCGAGGCGCGCCGCGCTGCGGCGCAGGCGGAACTGAGCCTCGCCCATGCCGAAGCCAAGCGTGCCCAAGCGACCTACAGGCAGGTCATCGGCGACGAACCGGGCAATTTAACCGGTGGAAAAGTTCCCGTGAAAATGCTGCCCGCCAACATCGATAAGGCGCTGGCGATTGCCGCCAAGCAGCATCCCGCTCTTCTGGCGAAACGGCACCTCGCCGAAGGCGCCATGTTCAATGTTGCCGTCAGCGAGGGAAAGCTCCTGCCGACCGTGAAGGGGGCGATCGGGATTGGCAGAGGTGAGCGCGTGAGCGCGATCGACGCAATGGCGTTCGACGGATCGGCGACGGAGCAAAAGGCGGGCATCGAGCTCAAGGTACCCATCTATCAGGGAGGAAAGGCGGCGGCCGAGGTACGGCGCTCGAAGGAGGACCTCGGGAAATCGAACTTCACCGTCGACGTTCAGCACGCCGAAGTTCAGTCGAAGGCGGCCTCTGCCTGGGCGCAATACCAGGGAGCGCTCGCAACCGCGTCCGCCAACCGGGCCGCCGTCAAGGCGGCAAAAATGGCCAAGGACGGCATGATGGCAGAACAAGCGATCGGCCAGCGCACGCTACTCAACGTACTGGAAGCCCAGGCCGACGTGGTGAAGGCGCAGGTGAAGCTCGCCACCGCTGAGCGGGAGACCGTCGTCGGAGGCTACCGCATCCTGTCGGCCATCGGCAGGCTCGGGGCCAAGGACCTGGGCCTCGTGGCCCGACGGGCGGATACCGAGACACGATGAGCGGACAAGCTCCCTAATGTTGCGCCGTGGCCCTCGCCGCGGTGGATTGCGACATGTTGCGTCTGAGGGGAAATCGGCCACCTATCCAAATGTCTCGATGCCTTCCGTCAGGTCGTACCAGGTGTGTCGGCGCGAGGCCCAGAACACGGCGGCGGGCGGCGGGAAGTCCGGGTCGGCAAAGCAGCCCGCGGAGATCATCACCGCCTTTGTCAGCGCCTCCGCCTCCATGTAGACCAGCGTTCCGCATGTCGGGCAGAAGGTCTGGTCCACCCAGCGGCCGGCGTCGCTGCCGCGTCGCCACACCCGGCGTTCCCCTTCGATGCCGATGACGGACGCTCTGGAAAATCGGGCGCGATAGCCGAAGCCCGATCCCGTTGCGCGTTGGCATTCCAGACAGGCGCAGGCGTAGACACGGGCAGGGGGTCCGTTCACGGTAATCTTCAGGCCACCGCAGGCACAGCTTGCCGTTCTCTTGCAGGCACGTTCTAGCGCCTGCGGCCGTCCATTGTCTTGCAGGCGATCGCTCGTGGTCATGGCACCGACCTGGCCAGGGCCGCGAGTTCACTCGGCAGATAACTTGAAGCACACGCGCCAGGCTTCAGAAATATCCGGGCGCGCGCGGGGCCAATGCGCCCGCCGCCGGCAACACCTATATTGGTCATGAACGACAACTCCGATTGAAAGCTGCCGTCTAATAGGAGCGGCTTTCGGAGCCTGTAAATTACGCACTTTAAAGTAAGCGGTAACTCGAAAGTAGGGAGCGGGGCGCGTGAAACGGTTGCAGCAGGACGATTGTGGCTTCGCATCGGCGCTGAACGCGATCGGCGGCAAATGGAAGACCCTGATATTGTGGGAGGTCAACATCGAACCGCGTCGCTTCGGCGAGTTGCGACGTCTCCTGCCGGGGATCAGCGAAAAGGTCCTGGCACAACAACTTCGCGAAATGGAAGCCGATCGTCTGGTTCGCCGCGAGGTTTTTCCGGCCGCCGTTCAAAGGGTCGAGTATTCGGTGACGGAGTTCGGCAAGACCCTGAACGAGGCGGTCACGGTCCTGTCGACTTGGGGCAAGGAACATCAGGCAAGGCTTGCCGCGAAGGGCGAAGGATGTGGCGCCGATCCCGGCCGAAACTGAAACTGCAGTCCTTGGGTGATGGGGAATGGCTGGCATTCGCTCCAGGAGTGATGGCGCAGCGAGACGGGGTGTTCAGCCGTATGCGGCGGCCGGATATGTTTTGGCCGCCGCCGCAATCCCGATGTGAGCCTGGGTGCTAGAAGCCTCAGGCGGACAAGCTACGAGTCGTAATGCTCGGGCATTTCCTTGAGTTGATCCTTGGTCCACGTCGTCACGGCGTGGACGTCGCCGTCTTCGTCACGCATGAAATCGAGATCGGCAAGCGGCACGGCAACGGGTTTTGCGCCGATGCCCAAAAACCCGCCGACGTCGATGACGACGGTGCTCGCTGTGCCGACGCCGTGGACGTGGTCGACCGTGCCGACCTTATCGTCGTCCGCTCCGTAAACCGTTGCCCCTTCCAAAATCGCCGGTGTCAGTTCCGTGGCTGCAAGGCGTACGTGACCAGTGTGATCCATCTTCGTTGCTCCTTTGACTTCACAGTGGGAGAACCGACTTGAGAGCAAACGGTTCCATCACCGTGTCACAGGTTCAAGCACGGGCAGGAGTTTCCAGAAGGGCTGCGAATGTCGCGTCATCGCCGTGCCGGCGGGGGGCCAACGGAGTTGCGGATGACGAGGTCAGGCCGCAGCAGGATTTCGGTTTCGGAGGGCGCGCGGTCTGAAAGCAACTCCAAAAGCAGCGCCATCGCGTGTTTGCCGATGGCGGTTCGAGGCTGGCGGATGGTCGTCAGCGAAGGCGTCATGAAACTCGCCTGCGGGACATCATCGAAGCCGGTGACGGAAAAATCGTCAGGGATGTCGTAGCCGCGGGCGCGCAGGCCAAGCGTCACGCCAAGCGCGGTCTGGTCGTTGACGCACATGAAGGCGGTCGGCAGGTCGTCACGCATGAAGAGTTGTTCGAGCGCCAGCCTGCCGCTTTCCACCGTGCCGTCGCCTTCCATGATCAGACGGCGATTGATGGCAATATCGGCCGCTGCAAGCCCCGCTTCATATCCCTGTCGCCGGCGACCATAGGCAAGGCGGGTGTTGGAATCGCCGATGAAGGCGATGCGCCGGTGCCCTTCGGAAATCAGGAGATCGACGACTTTGCGAGCGCCCTCGACGTCATCGACCCCGACATAGGGGATGCCGCCGTTAAAGACCGGCTCGAAAACGCCGACGGTCGGCGGCAGCCGCGCCGTTAGCGTCTGATGGCCGAAGGGAAGGATGCCCGTAAACAGGATCATGCCCGCCGCCTGGTTGGAATTGAAGAACTTCAAATATTCCAGGCCACGCTGGGCGTCGTTCTGCGTATGGCCGATCAGGACGCCGTAACCATGCGCGCGCGCTTCGTTTTCGAGACCCACTAGAATGCTGGAAAAGTTCGGATCACCGATATCCGGTGCGACAACGAGGATCATGTTCGACCGCCCGAGCCGCAGGCTGCGCGCCATCGCATTGGGCGTGTAGCCGGTAATCGCGATCGCCTGGTTTACCTTGAGGCGCGTCGATTTGGCTACCTTTTCCGGCATGTGAATGGCCCGCGATACGGTCGCGATCGACACTTCGGCGATCCGTGCGACGTCTTCAATGGTTGCGGGCTGGGAATTGGACACACTTGGCCTCGGGATTTGCTGCGAGGACGTTACACAGGTTCGCCCGACGGTCAAACGAAGAAGCCAAAAAAATTGTCGAGCAATCACGATGTAAACCTTTACATCGGCGAGTGTAAAGGTTTACATCATTGAAATAGCGGTGGAGGCCGCAGGGAGGGGATAATGACCACGGAGCATGTCGACGGGGCTCCCGTCGTGCTGTCGGCGCGCCGCATCAGCAAATCGTTCAGCGGCGTGCAGGTCCTGTTCAGCGTCGATTTCGAGCTTCGCCAGGGCGAAATCCATGCGCTCATGGGCGAGAACGGGGCTGGAAAATCCACGCTGGTGAAGATCCTGTCGGGCTTCGAGCAGCCGACATCGGGCGAGATCCTGCTTGACGGGAAGTCGACGAAGCTGCCGGCCAATGGCGCTGCGGAAGCGCTCGGCATCGTCATCATCCACCAGGAATTCAATCTTGCCGAACATCTGACCGTTACCGAGAGCCTGTTTCTCGGCCGCGAGGTAACCCGTTTCGGCGTGCTCGACCGCAAATTCATGCGCGCCGAGACCCGTCGTGTGCTCGATCTCCTCGGTTCGCATGTCGATGAGAGCGCGATGATCGGATCGCTCTCGATTGCCGAAAAGCAGATGGTCGAGATCGCCAAGGCCATCAGCCGCGATGCGCGCGTCGTGTTCATGGACGAGCCGACGGCTGTGCTGTCGCGCGAGGAGACGAACTTCCTGTTCCGGCTGGTGCGCAAGCTGCGCGACAAGGGAACGAGCTTCGTCTTCGTGTCGCACAAGCTCGACGAGGTGATGGAACTGACCGACCGCGTGACGGTGCTGCGCGACGGCCAGTGGATCAAGACGTCGCCGACCTCCATTCTCGACGGCGAGGCGATCGCCCAGCTGATGGTCGGGCGCGAGCTGTCGAGCCTTTATCCCGCAAAGAACGAGCCGGATGTCGACGAAGACGTGGTTCTGCGCGTCGATGCGGTATCGACCGGTTATGTCCGCGACGCGAGCTTCGAGGTGCGCCGCGGCGAAGTCCTCGGCTTTTCCGGCATGATCGGCTCAGGCCGGACGGAGCTGATGGAGGCGATCGTCGGCTTGCGCGCGCGCACGGCCGGCGAGGTGCTGGTGCGTGGCGAGCCGGTGCCATCCGGCGACGTGCATGCGGCCAACAAGGCTGGCCTTGCCTATATGACCAAGGACCGCAAGGCCAAGGGGCTCCTGCTCAATGCCGGCATGATGGCGAACCTGACGCTGCAATCGCTCGGCCGCCACAGCCGCCTCGGCTATCTCGATCCCGGCAGCGAAGAGGCGGCCCTGGTCAAGGCGCGGCGTCGCTTCGACATTCGCGTGCGGGACGACAGGATCGTAGCCGGGCGCATGTCCGGCGGCAATCAGCAGAAGCTGCTTCTCGCCAAGGTCATGGAAACCAACCCCAGCATCATCATCATCGATGAGCCGACGCGGGGCATCGACGTCGGCACCAAGCAGCAGATCTATCACTTCATTTCGGCGCTCGCCCGGGATGGCCGCTCGATCATCGTCGTCTCCTCCGAGATGCCGGAGATCATTGGCCTTTGCAGTCGCGTCGCGGTCATGCGGGAAGGCCATATCGCCGGCATTCTCGAAGGCGACGAGATCTCCGAACAGGAGATCATGCGTTACGCCGCAGGCTTGAAGAAAAAGACGGCGGCTTGAGCCGCACCAGCGGCGCGGCCGACGGCAACAACAACAACAAGATTCCCGACAGATGGGGGAGGTTCGATTGGACATGAGCGTGAACCAGGAAGGCAGCCAGGAAGCCATCCGCCGCCGCAGCTGGCGTGACATTGATCTGAGGGCAGTGGCGCCATTCGTTGCGCTGGCGTTGCTTCTCTTGGTCGGCGCGCTGGTCAATCCCAATTTCATCAGCATCACCAACCTCGCCAATGTCGCCACCCGAAGCGCCTTCATTGCGATCATCGCGGTTGGCGCGACCTTCGTGATTTCGTCCGGAGATCTCGACCTCTCCGTGGGCGCCATGGTCGCGTTCATCGCCAGCCTGATGATCCTGTTCATGAACTCCGGCGTCATTGCCGATCCGGTTCTCATGCTTCTGGCGGCAATCCTCTTTGCCATCGTCGCCGGTGCGCTTTGCGGCCTCACCAACGGCCTGATCACCACCGTCGGCAAGATCGAGCCCTTCATCGCGACACTCGGCACCATGGGCATCTATCGCGGGCTGACGACCTGGCTCTCGCAGGGCGGAGCGATCACGCTCAAGGAGCCTGAGCTGCAGGAAATGTACCGGCCAGCCTATTTCGGCACGATCGCCGGCGTGCCGGTTCCGATCGTCGTCATCCTTGCGGTGACTGCTGTTGCTGCCTTTGTCCTCTACCGCACGCGCTACGGTCGCCACGTCGTTGCTGTCGGTTCCAACCGCGACGTTGCCCGCTATTCGGGCATCTCCGTCAATCGCGTGCGCACCATCGCCTTCGTCATTCAAGGGCTCTGCGTTGCGGTCGCTGTTCTCCTCTATGTGCCGCGCCTCGGCTCGACCTCGGCCACGACGGGCATTTTGTGGGAGCTGCAGGCGATCACCGCCGTCGTCGTCGGCGGCACGGCGCTGAAGGGCGGCGCAGGGCGCGTCTGGGGCACGATCTGCGGCGCGTTCATCCTCGAGTTGGTCGGCAACATCATGCTGCTCTCCAACTTCATCAGCGAATATCTGATCGGTGCCATCCAGGGCGCGATCATCATCATTGCGATGCTCGTCCAGCGTTCGCTGGTGCGGAAGTCGTGAGACGGCCGGGCCTACAGGTCTCCCGGCCTTGAACAGGCTGACCTGAAATTTGGGAGGAACTTAATGCACAAGAAGCTATTCGGCCTGACCCTTGCCGCGATGACCGCCTTTGCCGGCGTGTCTCACGCGCAAGAGGAAAAGAAAGTAACCATCGGCGTCTCGATCCCGGCGGCCGACCATGGCTGGACGGCCGGCGTGGTGTTCCATGCCGAACGGGTCGCCAAGATCCTGATGGAGCGTAATCCCGGCCTGAACGTCATCGTCAAGACCTCACCCGATCCGGCAAGCCAGGCCAACGCCGTGCAGGATCTTGAGACGCAAGGCATCGACGCGCTCGTCATCCTGCCGACCGATCCGGATCCACTGGTCAACGCCATCAAGGAAGTGAAGGGCAAGGGGACCTTCGTCGCTCTCGTCGACCGTGCCCCGAGTGTCAACGACAACTCGGTGCGTGACCTCTACGTTGCCGGCAACAATCCGGCGCTTGGCCAGGTCGCTGGCGAGTACATCAAGGCAACGACGCCGGAAGCTGAAGTCGTCGTCATCCGCGGCCTGCCGATCCCGATCGACCAGCAGCGCCAGGACGGCTTCGACAAGGGTATCGAAGGCTCGAAGGTCAAGGTTCTCGACCGCCAGTACGGCAACTGGAACCGCGACGATGCCTTCAAGGTCATGCAGGACTACCTGACCAAGTACCCGAAGATCGATGTTGTCTGGTGCCAGGACGACGACATGGCCGTCGGCGTGCTGCAGGCGATCGAGCAGGCCAAGCGCACCGACATCCAGTATGTCGTCGCCGGCGCAGGCTCGAAGGAAATGATCAAGAAGGTCATGGACGGCGACAAGATGATCCCGGTCGACGTGCTCTATCCGCCGGCAATGGTCGGCACGGCGCTCGAAATGACCGTCGCCAACTTCTACGGCCAGGTTCCGGTGCGCGGCGTCTACACGATCGATGCAACGCTCGTGACCAAGGACAATGCGAAGGACTTCTACTTCCCGGATTCGCCGTTCTGATTAAGCTTTGATGTGATGACGGCCCGCGATTTGTGGGCCGTCATCAGGCTCGGCGAGGCTGAAAATACTGCCCCGCGGCCGGCCATCTTGCCGGCCTTTCAATTGCATTAGCATGCTGTTGAATTTCACTATGAATCGTCATAAAACCGTCACATAGCCGCCTGACCTTCCCTTGGCTTCCAGTCAGTTCAACATGAGAGCGATGATGCAAACACCCGCTGTGTCACGTCTGTCATCTGACGCGATAGCCGCTTCCGACGCAGAGCCGGTCGTCGTCGACCAGGCTGGTGCGATCTGCATTCGCAAGGAAAGCGGCGGGGACCGGTTCGAGGTGCTGCTCATTTGCGGCCGCACCACCGGGCTCTGGGGCATTCCCAAGGGGCACCTGGAGTATGGTGAAGACACCCCTGGCGCTGCCGTCCGGGAAGCGTTCGAAGAGGCCGGTGTTATCGGAACGGCGTTAAACGACGAAATCGGCGGCTACACCTACAGCAAGGTCGGCAAGACCGCCGTCTATCACGTCCAGGTTCACCTGATCGCCGTTGTGTCCATGGCGCCCGACTTTCCGGAAAAGGGCGCGCGCGCGATGCGCTGGGTGCCGGCATCCCTCGCGGCGTCGCTTGTCGGGCAGCCTGGCCTTAAAACGCTTCTCACCGAACGGCTGGGCGGGCTTGGAAACGATAGTCTCGCGAGTTGCGCCGATTAGTCACGTCCCTAAAGCCGGTCCCGCCTGCGACGCAGCTCGGCGGCGATCATGGCCTCGTCGCGCCGAAGACTGAGGTGTTGCGCGGCCGCCATGCCATCCTTCCACACCGACATTGCGCCGGCCTCCTTGCCCTCCAGCCAGAGCGATACGCCCGACCACAGCGCGAGTTGAGGCACGCCGATCGGAAAGGCTCGGGCATAACGTTTGAGTTCGCGTAGCGCTTGGGCCTCCCAGCGCGGCCATTCGTCGTAAGCGTGTGCGAGGCCGGCCTCGCGGCCCCGCAGGAAAACCTCGGCGGCGCCGGAGATGCCAACCAAAGTGCTGTGGGACGAAGGCCGGCGCATCAATTTGACCAGTTGCAAGGTTTCGGCGGCCGCCTGGACACTCTCCGCATGCCGCCCCGTGCGCGCGAGCGCCAGCGCCAGCGCACCCTTCGCCGAGATCTGCGCGGCCAGATCGACCGACCCGAGCATCGCCGAGCCGATCAGCCGGAGAATGTCGACGGCCTCGCGCGGCTGATCCGTGTGAAGCACGCACAACGCCTTGCACCGCAACGCCCAGATTTCCTGCTGGATATTGCCGGCATTCTGCGCGCGCGAGAGCAGGGCGGTCGCCGTTGGTTCGAGCGCGGCCTGCTCGCCACGGTAATAGAGCGACCAGAAGCGCATGCCCTGGGCATTGCACCACCGCAATTGGTCGCCGGCTCGAAGGCAGAACTGCTGGCCCTGTTCCAGCCTTGCGTCCACCCCCGCCCATTCTCCGCGCCCGAGCTGCCAGAGCGCGTCGAGATTGCAGACATGCGCATGGATCGCGGTGTCTGAAAGCTCGGTCGCGATCCGCTCCGCCCTTTCCATGAAATAGCGGCACCCGGAGCGCCAGCCCATCATCCCGAAGCCGCAGCCGAGCTGCGAGGCGGCGACGGCCATTTCGATCGTCCGTCCGGTCCGTTCGGCGCGCGCCACCGCGCCAACGAGATTGCACATTCCACGGGTGAAGCGCAGCTCGAAGTAGTCAACCAGCGCTGCCTGGTTCAGGCACCGCGCCATTTCCCTCTCCCAGGACAGCCGGTCCTCGCGGCGGGCAAGCTTCGCTGTTTCCGGCAGCATCTGCTGCGCCGCAAGCCGCAAGCTGCGAGCGGCAAGCCGTACCAGCGTCGCAGACGAAGAGACGGGAACCGGTTGGCCGGCCGCTTTCAGCGCATTCCTGACGGCAATGCCCTGCGCGTGAATGTCGCCGCGACTGTAGTGCGCTTCGGCAAGTTTGCGCCGCCAGCGAACCGCCTGCAGTCGCTGTTCGGGCGTCCAGTCCTGCGGCTTCGGCTCGTGCGCCATGCAAATGCCGAGAAAGAACTCGACCTCGCGGAAGGCGCCGACCTGCAAAGCCCTCGCGGCCGCCAGGTCCGCGTATTTCACGACCTTCTCCTTGTTGTCCGCCGCCTCGAAATGCTGAACGAGAACCGCCAGATCTCCACCCATTGCTTCAATGCGGCTGCGCTCCAGCCAGTGGGCGAGCGATGCGTGGAGGCGGCTGCGCAGGTCGCCCGGCATCGATCCGTAGACCACATCGCGCGTCTGGTCGTGACGGAATTCGTAGCTTCCGGCTTGGCCGAGCCGGCGTACCAGATGGGCATCGACCAGCCTTTCGACGGCGGAGCCGAGCCCTTCCGCATTCAGCTCTTCTTTCAGCAATGCCTCCAGCTCGGCAAAGGTGAACGAGCGTCCGATGACGGCCGCCGCTTTGATCACGTCCTGCGATGTCGAATCGAGGCGATCCACTCGCTCTCGGATGACGCGCTCGACTCCCTCGAAATACTGGAGGTCCTCAAGGGGGCGGATCGAGCGCCAGAGGCCATCGCGCACGGCGATCAAGCCTTCGCTCTTCAGCGTCAGCGCGATCTCCTCGGCAAAGAACGGATTGCCTCCGGCAAGGGCGGCGACCCTGCGCGCGAGTTCCTGTTGTGGCGGAACCTCGCCAAGGGTGCGCGAAACGAGTTCGCAAACAGTGCCGTCGTCGAGCTCTTCGAGTTCGAGGATGCGGTAGCGCCGGGCCGGCTCCTCTGTCTCGGTCCCGGCTTCGCCTGCCGCCTCGACCCGTCGTCGCAACTGCTTCAGATCCTCGGGCACCTCTTCGGAGCGCACGCAGAGCACGAGCAGCAGCGAAGGCACAGAACCGAGCACCCATTCGACCAGCCGCCAGGAGGCGGAATCCAGCCACTGGCTGTCTTCGAGTACGAGGGCGAACGGCCGTGGCGCCAAGACGCCGAGGATATCGCCGAGGAGGCGCATGGTCGCATCGGCGCGGTGGGCACCTTCCAGGTGGCGCGTTCCCTCGTTCTGCTCGATCTCGATCGCCAGCAGGTCGTTAAGAAGGGGCAGGCGGTCTGCGATCCACGGCGCCGTGCGGATGCGCGCGGTAATGCTTTCGAGCAGGACGAGGCCATCGCTTTCGACGGGCAATCCCAAAAGCGTTTCAAGAACGCGTCGCCAGGCCAGAAGCGAGCTTCGCCGGTCGTCCCGTTCGGCGAGCGTCACGGCAATCGCCACTCCCGCGGCGTGAAGATTGTCGGTAAAGGTGGCAGCCAGCCTGCTCTTGCCGATGCCGGGTTCGCCCAGGATGACGACAAGACGGCTCGAACCGCCGCGCGTCTCCTCGAAAGCATGCTGCAGGAAAGCAAGTTCCCGCTCTCGGCCAATCAGCGTTGCCGCAGACAGGGCCCGCGACTTCGGCTCAAGAGGCCGAAAGACGGGCGCCACGTCGCCAAGTCCCGCCAGCTGGACGGTTCCGCGTTGCTCGAAATCGAAGGACGCCCGGCTTGCCCTTTCGGTCGGCGCATCGCACAGCACATCATTGGAGACGGTCGTGACGAGGCGCACGGCGCGATTGACCGGCGTGCCGAGAACCATCAGCTGTCGGCGGCGCGTGCTGCCGACGACTCGAAACAGGGCTTCGCCCGTCGCCACGCCGACCGAGACGGCAAGCCCCATCTCCGTGATATGGCGACCGATGGCGCGGGCGGCATCCACGGCGCGGGCCGGGTCGTCGCGGTGAAACGTCCCGCGTGTCCCGAAAGCGCAAAGGTAAACGAGCCCCTTGTCGTCGAAGAGGAGTTCGCCCGGAGGACCGCCGTAGCGGTGCGAAATCGCCTGAAGCGTTGCGCAGAGGTTCTGGTGTCGGACGAGCGCTTGGGCATCTTGATGTTGCAGACCGATTATCCGGACGAAAATGACGGACACTGGTCTGATCTCCGCAAGCGTGTCCAGCCGTGCATCGCGATGGACATTGCCTTCGGCTAAGGCGTTGGGGGATGCGGGCTCGATGCCCATCATCGTCGGCGAGGGGCCAAGCAACTCCTGAAGCTGCATCGGCAGGAATGCGACGAGCCATTCGTGCGCGATGTGCGGATGCGCTGGAGCGGCGACGGGCGCGCGCGCATTTGCCTCGCCATCGGTCAGGGCATTTGCCGCCTCTGGTGACAGAACGACTTCCCAGCGATGGGCAAGTGTCTGCGCACTTGCGGCCTGAACGACGGCATCGCCCCCAGCCACAAGGTTCCAGACCGGCTGGCCGCCGATGGCGGCCGCCCAGAGCTGCCCGGCGCCGATGCCGATATGTAGGGTAGGTCCGATTTCGCCTGCACCCGGATTTCGCTGCTCGCGGCTCTCCTTGCAGATCGCTTCGGCGCACTCGGCCGCACTCTTGACCGCGCGCGCCAGACCCGTTTCGTCGGCGGGCCAATAGGCCAGCAGCGAGTCACCCGCAAAGAGGAGGACTTCGCCGCCCCGGTCGCAGACATGGTCGGCGCAACGCGCGTAGGAAATACTGAGCAGCTTCGGGATCTGCACCAGCCCTTCCTTGCCGCGCCGCGCCAGTTGCTCGACGAGGGCCGTATAGCGCGAGACGTCGACAAAGATCACGGCGGCCGGAAACTCTACCGCCGACGGCCGCTCTCCGTGAGAGCCGTGAAGCCGGCCAAGCAAGTTCAGCGGCAAAAACCCTTCGAGCGATTTTGCGATCGTCTCCATGTTTCCTTCGCGCGGTGATTGATCACGAAATGCGCGAAACAGGGGCCATCTTCGCGCAGAAGTGCATTTATCCCTCGCCGATTTGCTGACTCTCGCATATTATTTAGCAATCGCTAAGAGGGCTAGCCGGCTTCGATCGATCGGCTTTGGCGGAAACCGCACACGTTTCGGATTTTTGCATTCTTCCCGGATGTCGATGCCCCCTGTTGGGGATCACCGAAAGACATGAGCCATCGCGGCTCGCACACCGAGTTCAGGCGTCAGACGCATCTTATGGAGAGCGTTATGTCCGATTGGAGCTACGGATACCCGCACCGTGCCCGAGACCGACGTCCCGGAGGCGACCATGGCCAGCATTGACTTCGACAACACCTCGCATACCGCGTGGATTTCCCAGGGTTTCGAAAGGCTGGTCGACCGGGTTCGGAAGACGCCGGCGGCGCTCCACTTTGATGTTCTGGTCGTCGGCAGTGGCTATGGCGGCGCAATCGCTGCCGCCACCATGGCCGGCCGCACGAAGGGAGGCGCTCCGATCAAGGTCGGGGTGCTCGAGCGGGGCAAGGAGTATCTGCCGGGCGCGTTTCCAACAGGTCTTGGCGAACTGCCCCGCCATATCCGCCGCGATCGCAACAAGGAAGGGCTGGTCGACGTGCGGATCGGCCCGGAGGTCGTCACGGTGGTCGCAAACGGCGTCGGCGGCGGTTCGCTGATCAATGCCGGCGTCATGGAAGTTCCCGACGAGAGCGTGTTTCACACGCGCTGGCCCGACGACCTCAAGGACCTGACGACCTGGCGGCAGTATTATGATCGTGCGGGCGAGCTTCTGGGCGGCACCGCAAATGGCGTCCCTAACAGCATCTCGAAACATCCCGACGGCATTCCCCAGAAACACAAGTCCTTCCGCAGCATCGCGTCGACGGGTTTTCGCGAGGCAGCGATTACGGTCGCGATGACCGACACAGTGAGCTCGGGAAATGTCAGGCTCAATAAATGCGTGCGCTGCGGCGACTGCGCGACGGGCTGCAATTTCGGCGCAAAGAACTCGCTCGACGTCAACCTGCTCGTGACGGCGCTGCGCAACGAGGCAGAGATCTTCAGCGGCGCGACCGTGCTCAGCGTCAAGCCGGACGGCGGCAACTGGATCGTCGATTGCGTCTACACCGACGCGGCCCTGCGCGCACGCGACGGCGACGTGCTGCAGGTGCGCGCAGGCAAGGTCGTGCTGGCGGCGGGCACGCTCGGATCGTTCGAAATCCTGAAGCGCTCACAGGCCAAAGGCCTCAGCCTCTCCGTGCATTTTGGCAACCATTGCTCGACCAATGGCGACATGCTGGTGACCGATTATGCCACGTCAAATCCGGTCAATACCGTCTCGGACGAGGCCGTGCAGCCCTCCAAGCGTGCGATCGGTCCCACGATCACCGGCGTGCTCGATCTTCGAAAAACGGCCGGTGTTCTGATCGAGGAGCTCTCCGTTCCAGCTGGCCTGCGCCTCGCCTTCACCGAGATCTTTGCAACGCTCAACACGCTTCACGGGCTCGACCGGTTCGACTGGTCCACGCATACTCGGGGCTTTCCGGACGACGACGCCTATGTGGCGCCGACCGCCAGGATCGAACATTCCGCCGTCTATGCCGTCATGGCCGATGACGGCGCCGCCGGTCGTATGGAACTGGATGAAACGGCTTCCGACAGCGATGACGGCGCGGCGCGGATGCGCTGGGACGATCTGCCGTCCCTGCCGGTCTTCGACACCGAGGTTGAGGCGCTGGCGCGGCTGGCGAAGAATACGGGCGGGCGCGTCATCGCCAATCCCGTCTGGAAGCTCCTGCCGGCCAGCCTGAACTGGCTGCTGCAAAACAAGCGCGGTCCGCTCACGACCGTGCATCCGCTCGGTGGCTGCGTGATGGGCAACACCGGCGCGACGGGCGTCGTCGATCATTTGGGGCGTGTTTTCAAATCGGAGCTCCCGAACGACTTCCATAGTGGCCTCGTGGTCCTCGACGGCTCGATTATCCCGACGGCGCTTGGCACCAATCCGGCGCTCACCATAGCGGCAGTGGCCCTGCGCGCCTCGGAGACACTCGCGGCCGCCTGGAATTATGTCGCCCCGGCCCCTGCGGCGCCCGGCCTAGCTTTGGTCCGCCCGGTGTTTCGTGAAACCGATGCCGCTGCACCTGCCCGTGATACCGATGCCGAGATCATCGAGCGCCTTGCCGGCCGGGTCAGGTTTTCAGCGCCCGGGACGGCCTCTGAAACGAGAGTTGTCGAGCTCACACTGCGTTTCGAGCCGAAGGCGCTGGCCGATTTGGCGCCAAGCAATGGTGGCGATGGAACCCTTGAGGTCGCGACCGACGCCTCCGTGCCGTTGGCCCGTAGCATGATCCGAATTTTTCCGGCGGATCAGTGGGACAATCTCCATCAGACATGGGCGCCCGCCGGTCTGATGGAGCAGAAGCTCCAGGCGATCGCCGTCTTTACGGCGCCCCTGACCGGCAGCCTGCGGGTCCTCGAGCGCCAGTCGACGTGGGTCGGCGGCAGGATCTGGCGTGCCGGCAAGGCATGGGTGCTCAACCGAGGCCTGCGCGACAGCTATCAGGCGATCGTCGACGGCGACGGTGGGCCCGGCTTCTTTGAGCGCGTCCGCTCAGGTCTTGCCATCGCCAGCCGGTCCGGCGAGATCCGCGCCTTCGTCTATGATCTGAAGGTCGGCGCGCCGGACCCGATCACCGGTGGCATCTCGCTTGCGGGCGATCGTATCGTCGGCACCAAGCGCTTCACCTATGATCGGCGTTCCAATCCCTGGCGTCAGCTCATGGAAGTCGCGCTGGAGCAATTTCCGGGGTTGGAGGCAGCGTCCGGCGGGCGCGTGCTGACGCTCGACCTCGACTATCTCGCCCGTATCGGCGTGCCGCTCGTGCGCATCACGGAACAGCGCGACGGCGTCGCCGCGATCGGAGCGCTCCTGACTTTCCTCGGGTATTTTCTCCGGCTGCTTTTGGGAATGCATATCTGGAGTTTCCGTGCACCCGATAAAGACAAGGACCCGGCAAACGACGCGGTGGATTTCCGCCCGCCGGCGCAGTTGAAGATCAAGGGCGGCGGCACGGTCGCGGCGCAACGACAGACGCTCGTCGTCGGAACGAGCAAGCCTCAACTCGGCGGCCCGCCGGTTGTCGGGAAAGTACTGCTAACCCGCTATCCCTATCCGGGCACGACGAAGCGGCCGCTGGTGATGATCCACGGATACAGCGCCGGCGGGACGACCTTTGCCCACCACGCCGTCAATCCCAACTTCGCCAGCCATTTCTGGAAGACGGGGCGTGATGTCTGGATCGCCGACCTCAGAACCAGCCCGGCGCACCCGACCGCAAGTGCGGCCTGGAGCTTCGACGAAATCGGCAAGGAAGACGTGCCCTTGGTGTTGCGGACGATCGCCACACAGACCGGTGTGCCGAAACTCGACGTCATCGCCCATTGCATGGGCACGATGGTTTTCAGCATCGCCACACTGGAGGGTAAGATCCAGGACCTCGTCGACCGGGTGGCCTTCACGCAGGTCGGTCCGCTGGTGGTCTTTACGCCTGCCAACATCTTCCGCGCCTATGCGGTGCGTTACCTTCTCGGCTTCCTGCCCGACAGCTACAGCTTCAATCCGGATAAGCCGACGCTCGCCGATGACCTTTGGGACCGCGTGCTTTCGACGCTTCCTTACCCGGTCGAGGAGTTCGACGTGGAAAATCCGATCTGGCCATGGAAGCGGACGCCGTGGACAAGAACCCGGCACCGGATGGACGCGCTCTACGGACGCGACTTCAACGTCGCCAACATGGAGCCCGAAATGCTGCGCTTCATCAACGAGCATTTCGGCGCGCTCAGCCTTAATACGGTCTCCACGACGGTGCATTTCGTGCGTAATGCCATGCTCACCGACTTCCGGGGGCAAAACCGACTGGTGTCACGAGAAGTCCTGCAGGATAAGTGGAAGTTCCCCACCTTTAGCGTCCATGGATCGGGCAACGGTCTCACGGATCCTGCCACCGTCGACCGCATGCGCCGCGTCTTCGACGATGCAGGTCGTGTCTACCTGGAACCCTATCTCAACCCTGGCGCCGGTCACCAGGACGCCCTTATCGGGACGACCCGGCATGCGACCTTGCAGAAGATCGAAGCTTTCCTCGACCAGAACATCCAACGCCAGCCTGTGGCCGCAGACACCGAGATGACGGCCTACCCGCCCTGGATCGGGCCGATCATTACCGAGGAGAACGGCGAGCTGACCATTCGCCTTGGCACGCTGCCGTCAATCCGCCAGACCGAGGGCGTGATCATGCTGCGCGTGCTGGTAAACGGCGACGACATCCAGCGCCCGGATGGCCAACCCTGGGATCTGCCTTACATCGTCAGCCACATGATGGTCTACTGGTCCCCGGCGTTGCGCGACAACCACTGGGATGCGTTCAAGGCGCCGCTCCCGACATCGATGCCGGGGTATGATCCGAACTTCCCGGGAAACGCGTTGCTCGTCTTGCTTGCCTACGCGGAAGACAAGCTTCTGCCGCCGTTCATTGAGGAGACATACTACGCGCTCGCCAAGAATGGCGTCGTCTATCGGGCGCTGCTTCGCGAGTCGAACGAGAACCCGGAGAGGGTGCTGGAGATACTTCCCTATCAGCGTTTCGAGCGGATCTCGCAGGCCGCCTCGCGGATGATGGATGCGCCGCAGCCCGACATCAATCCGGGCAAGGCTGTGAAATTTTCGCCGAACCGCCTCGTCTACAAGGACACGACCCCGACGACCAACCTGACGGTCGGCGCCGCTCCGCAGACGGCGACGCCTGCAAGTTCCTCGATGAACCTCAACTTCCTTATGGGAGCGTCGGTTCTGGAAAATCTGGTCGAGCAGGACCGGGCAATGATGGACGGCGTTATCCCCTACGATTCCCCGCTCGCTCCTCCTGTTCAGCCTTCGCCCGCCGGCACCAGCTTCATCCTGGCTTCGTGCCAGTACCCGGCCGGGTTCATCGACAGGAAGGTTGCCTATCGCTCCTATGCCGAGGTCGCTGACAGAATAGGGGCGGGGGTGGGTATCCAGCCGAAGTTCGCGCTCCTCGTCGGCGATCAGGTCTATGTGGATCCGACCGCAGGGCTCTACGATCCGGCCGCGAGCGATGACAGGTATCGCCTCCCTTACGAAGCTTGGTTGCAGGAACGCAGCGTGCGCGAGGTCCTGCGCCGCATACCATCGTTCATGCTGCTCGACGACCATGAGATCGGCGACAACTGGGAGCCGCTCGCCTCTCCGAACGATATCGATACGAATGCCAAGCTGAAGAAGGAGGGTTTCGCGGCCTTCGAGAAATACCAGCGTGGAGTGGATCCCAAGCTGAAGACGTTCGACTACGAGGGCTTCCATTTCTTCCTGCTCGACACGCGCAGCGAAAGGACGCACCGCAAGATCGGCGCCGGGCTTGCCAATGCGACCCTGTTCAAGACGGGCGTCGGCGAGACGATGAGCGACCTGGAGACGTGGCTTTTAAAAAATGGCCCGAAGTTCATAGCGTCGCCATCGATGTTTCTCCCGCGTCATCGCCGGGCGATCCAGCGCGATGCCAGCCTCAGCCCGGACAACCTGAGTGCGCTGCGTTCCGATGGCTGGGATGGCTATCCGAACAGTCTGCGTGATGTTCTCGGCGCCATCGCCGCCGGAAAGATCAAGCATGTCGTGCTCCTCTCCGGTGATGAACACCGGGGCTGCATTGCAACGGCGCTTCTGACGGAAATGGACGGCACGCCGATCACGACCGTGCATTCGATCCACACCGCGGCAATGTATGCGCCTTATCCTTTTGCAAACGGGATCGACGAGGATATCGTCGAGCAGGAGACGTTCGAGTTCGACTACAAGGCCAAGCGCTATCACTGCATCGTCGACGCGACCCGGCCGGCTCCCGGCGACGGTGCGACTTTTCTCCACGTCCGGCAGGATGGCGCCGATTGGAAGCTCGACTGCGAATATGCGGGGACTGTGCAGACGCTCACGCTCTGATCCCATCTCCTGGCGCGTTACTGGTTCAAATCCTTACGGGAAGGCTCGAGCGGGCCCGTTCACGAGGACGTGTCCGGGTGATCCGCCATGCCGTTTTGTCGCCCGATGCCGTCGCTTGACAGTCGGTTCAAAATAAACTTAACATGTTAATGGATTGAAGCTTTCCGATGAGGAGCAAAGGGAAGTTTCAAGCGACCGGGGAGATCTGCCCGCCGGATGGCCGTGAAGGATCAGGTGCGTGCATGCGATGTTCGCCGCGCGTGAATGTGGGGTCGACAGGGAGGAACCTATGAAACTGAGCAGACGGAATTTGATGAAGACCGGCGGCGCTCTGCTTGCAGCGCCCTTCGTTCTGAAAATCGGTGCGGCGCGCGCCCAGGAAACAGTCACGCTGAAGCTGCACCATTTCCTGCCGCCGGCATCCAACGTTCATCAGCGGCTGTTGACGCCATGGGCGAAATTGCTGGCAGAACAAAGCGGCGGTGCGCTGAAGGTCGACATCTTCCCGGCCATGCAACTCGGCGGAAAGCCGCCGCAGCTCTACGATCAGGCGTCGAACGGCGTCGTCGATATCGTCTGGACCTTGCCCGGCAACACGCCCGGACGTTTCCCGTCCACGGAAGTGTTCGAACTGCCATTCGTCGCCGCCAAGGAGGCGACCGTCAACGCGCAAGCCTGCCAGGAATATGGCCAGACGCACGTACTGAAGGAAACTGGCGATACCCAGCTCTTGTGCTTCTGGGCGCATGATCAGGGCCTGATCCACACCAATAAGGAAGTGAAGACCGGAGCGGACCTCGCCGGGCTGAAGCTTCGCAATCCGACGCGCCTTGCCGGTGAGGCGCTGGCGGCACTGGGGGCGACGCCGGTCGGCATGCCCATTCCGCAGGTGCCCGAAGCACTGGCCCAGCGGTCGATCGACGGCTGCGTGCTCCCGTGGGAAGTGGTTCCCTCGATCAAGGTGAACGAGCTCACCAAGTTCCATACCGAAATCCCGGGCTCGCCGACGCTCTATACCGCAACTTTCTTCCTGGCGATGAACAAGGGCAAGTATGACGGGTTGCCGGCCGACCTCAAGGCCGTGCTGGACGCCAACAGCGGCATGGCCTTCGCCAAGAAGGCCGGCGAGATGTGGGACAGCGTCGGTGCCGAAGTGCGCGCGGCAATCGAGACATCCGGAGAAGGAACAATCAGCACGATCAGCGAGGACGAAAAGGCGAAGTGGGTGGAGGCAACCAGACCCGTCCACGACAAGTGGATCGAGGACATGAAGGCCAAGGACCTCGACGGCAAGGCGCTGATCGCCACGGCGCAGGCGCTTGTACAGAAATATTCGAGCGCCTGAGCGCACTGCCGGCCGTACTCGCGTGAACGTGGCGCCTGAACGCGCCGCTGCATGAACCAACAGCTCGAGGCCTCAACAATGGAAGACGTAGGATACGAGGACGCGGTGAGGGTGCCGCGCCGCAGGGAAGTCGAACGCCTCGCGGCCGGTTTGGCACTGATCGGCGGCACGCTTCTTTGCCTTGCGGCGGGATTGGTCACCGTCAGCGTGCTGGGCCGATGGCTGTTCAATCGGCCGGTGCCGGCCGACTACGAGCTGGTGGAGGTGGCGGTCGGCGTCGCCGCCTTCTCCTTTCTCGCATACACACAGGCCCGCAACGGCCATATTGCCGTCGATACCTTCACGTTGGCTCTCCCCGCACGCGTCACGCGGGTCATCGACGGCCTTTGGGACCTGCTTTTGGCCGGCTGCCTGGCGTTTTTTGCCTGGGGTCTGTTTACCGGTGGCCTGGAGGCGAGGGGATACGGGACGACGCTGATCCAGCTGCCTTGGCCGATCTGGCCAGTCTATCTGACCTGTGCGGCGCTGGCGGCGCTCGCAGCCATCATCGGAGTTTCCGTTTCCCTCTTGAAAATCGGAGGCGGCCGATGAGCGGTTTTGCCATTGCCTTCGTCGGATTCGCAGCCATGCTGCTCTTGATCGCCATCCGGATGCCGATCGCCCTTGCCATGCTTGCGGTGGGCGCTGCCGGTTATGCCTATCTCTCTGGCCCGCATGCGCTGGTCTACTATCTGCAGACCAACACCTACAGCCAGTTTGCCAGCTACACGCTTTCCGTCATACCGCTCTTCATCCTGATGGGCGCGCTTGCCGAGCAATCGGGCATCGCCGCAACGCTCTTTCGCGTCGCCGAGCGAGGCTTCGGACGGTTCAAGGGCGGAATGCCAATGGCGGTCATCGCCGCCTGCACCGGATTCGGCGCGATCTGCGGCTCGTCGGTCGCAACCACGGCGACCTTCGGGCGTGCGGCCCTGCCGGAACTGCGCCGGGCGCGCGTCGATGTCGGTCTTGGCACCGGGACGATTGCCGCTGGTGGCACGCTCGGCATCCTCATTCCCCCATCCGTCATCCTGGTGATCTATGCGATCACCGCCGAGCAGAACATCGCCAAGCTGTTTCAGGCCGCCCTGGTGCCGGGGCTGCTGGCGGCCGCCTTCTATCTGATCGCGATCGCCGTCGTCGTCCGGCGCAAACCCGATCTCGCACCGCCGGTCACGGCGACCGAGGCGGTTCGAATCCCCCGTCCTTTCTGGGCGAGGCCCGTAGGGCTGATCATCTTTGCCGGTGGCGCGATCGGCTGGCTGCTCGGCTCGCTCGGGACGGTAGGGGGCGTATTGCTGGCGATATTCGGCCTGCTGCTGCTGGCTGCGGACTTTGCGATCGTGCCCGCGGCGGCGGTTGCCGTCACGGTGGTCGGCGGCATCTATGGCGAAGTGTTCACACCGACGGAAGGTGCGGCGGTGGGTGCCGCCGTAACGCTGCTGGTGGGGCTGCTGCAACGGACCCTGAGCCTTGGCGCCCTGAAAAACGCGCTGCTGCAGACGGCTGAAACGAGCGGGATGATCTTCCTGATCCTGCTCGGCGCCGAGGTCTTTGGCGCGTTTCTGGCGCTAACGCAGATGCCGGCGACGCTGGCCTCAATGGTCGGACAGTCGGGCCTGCCGCCCTATGTCGTCATCTGCGGCATGCTCGTCACCTATTTGGTGCTCGGCGCCGTCATGGATGAACTGGCGATGATCCTGCTGACGTTGCCGGTCTTCATTCCGATCATCCTGACGCTGGACTTGGGCATGCCGACCGAGGACGTTGCCATCTGGTTCGGCATTCTCGTGCTCATCGTCGTCGGCATCGGTCTTTCCGCCCCGCCGATCGGCCTCAACGTCTTCATCATCAACAAGCTGGCGACCGACGTTCCGATCGTTGAGACCTATCGTGGCGTCATGCCCTTCGTGATCGCCGACCTCATCCGATTGGCGATCATCACGCTGTCGCCCGGCGTCGCTTTGGCACTGGTCCGGCTGTTGAATTGAGAGGAAGCAGACAGGAGCACACCCTCCGCCTTGGGCAGCGCGCTTACAAATCCTTCCAGCTGTGGAACATGGCGGCCTGGCCGGCATGTTCGCCGTTGGCGCGCACCAACTGCCACACGATGGCGTTCTCGATCCAGAAACGGCGTCCGGATTTTGCGATCCGAAGCCCACGATAGTTGTCGATGAAGCCCTTGGTGGAGACACTGTCTAAAAGACGCTGCCGTTCCTCACGGTTCGGCGCCTCGGCCGAGAGGCGCGACGGCATGCCGATGAACTCCTGCCAACTGTAGCCGAAGCAGGCCTGGGCGGTTTTGTTCGCGTAGAAGAAACGCGGGGCCTCCGACCGGTCGTGCGCCAAAAGCGCAAAGGGTGCGTTCTCGTAAAGCCAGCGGCCGTCGAACGGATGGTCGACCAGCTCCTTGCCGGTCACCTTGCGGAAACTTGCAACGATCAGGGCGAAGGCGTCATCGGCATCATATTCGGTTGTCATCGCCCTTCGTCTCCATAGCGCCGGGGTGGGCGTCAGGCGTTCAAGGACGGAATGAACTTCCCGTCATAACGCACGCGGAAATTCCGGCGTTGCGCATCTTCCTGGAAGCAGACGAACACCAGCTCGAGGTCATTTGCGCTGCTGCGCCTTCCAAGCAGGCTGAGCGTGATCACGACCACCCCGCCATAGGTGCGGGTCAGGGCGATCGCTGCCCTTCGAATTTCGTTGGTGCCGGCGTCGTCCCGCTCTTCGCGGCGCTCATAGACCTGCCAGAAGGGCGAAGCTTCCCAGGCCGCGCGCAGCGCCTCGGTGATCTGGTCCTTGAACTCCTCGACGGATCTGCCCTTGCTCCACGAGACGGTCTTTTCGGTGTAGTCGGCAAAAATGTCGAGATAGCCGTCATAGTCGTTCGCATCGGAGAAACAACGCTCGATCATCCCGAGCGCCATTTCATCGGAAATTCCTGCCTTGAAGTATATCGTCATCGAATCGCCAACCCTGCCTTGAACGCCTATCTAGTCAAAGCGCCAAGGATGTATCTAGTCCCCGATTGTCATATTGCTGCGGCCGAGAGGTTCCCCGCGTAAGGCGATCGGCTCTGGTGTTAAAGATCACCATTCATGCCAGTTTTTGCCGAATGCGCTATTCTGCCACCCATGAACACCATGAACATTTCCCTCCCGGACTCTCTCAAAAGCTTCGTCGACGAGCAGGTCGCCCGGCGAGGTTATGGTACGAGCAGCGAGTCTATCCGGGAGTTGATCCGCCGGGATCAGGACTGGCTCAATCTGCGTCGGCTATTGCTCGATGGTGCCTCTTCCGCACAAGCCGACCCGACCGACGCTGGCTACTTCGCCGATTTGCGTGACCGGGTTCGTGGTCGATCGGCCAAGTGAGCAACAAGCCGGTCATTTCGCGTCAACCGGCCAGCAGCGACGTCGAGGCGGCGATCGAGTGTTATCCAACGTAGGCTGGGGCTGACGTCGCTCACGCTTTTGGCGACGCGTTTCAGGCTGCCTATGCGTTGATTGTTGCGCGTCCGGAATCCGGTTCGTTGCGCTTTGCCTACGAACTGGCGCTCCCTCATTGGCGAAGTGTCGGTCTGAAGAGGTACCCATACCTCGTGTTCTATCGTCAACGGGCCGACCATATCGACGTGTGGCGCGTGCTGAATAAGCCCTGACTGTAAGCTATTGGTTGCCTTGGGAAAGCTGAGGCAAAAACTCCGCGAAACTGAGCGGAAACGAGACGAAATTTCTAAGGCTTGGCACAACCAGGGTCCGCGTTCCCTCGCGCTCCCACACGCCTGCCGATAGGTTCTGGGTCAGCATCAACACCGGAGAACCGCATGAAACGCCTCCTCATTCTCGGCGCCACCCTTGTCGCGCACTTTGTGACCCCTGCGCTGGCACAGGAGCCGACGAAGCTTCTCAACGCCTCCTACGACGTTTCCCGCGAGCTCTTCGTTGCCGAGAACGAGGCCTTCATCAAGCAGCATCCGGGCGTGACCATCGACCAGTCGCATGCCGGCACGTCGAAGCAGGCCCGCTCGATCCTCGAAGGCCTGGAAGCCGACGTCGTCACCTTCAACCAGACCACCGATATCGAGTTCCTGGCCAAGAACGGCTTTGTCTCCAAGGACTGGGCAAAGGCGTTCCCGAACAATGCCTCGCCTTTCTATTCCTTCCCGTCCTTCCTGGTGCGCAAGGGCAACCCGAAGAACATCAAGGACTGGTCCGATCTCGCCCGTGACGATGTTCACGCTGTCTTCCCCAATCCGAAAACGTCGGGCAATGCGCGCTACACCTATCTGGCGGCCTATGCCTGGGCCAAGGAGGCCTATGAAGGCGACGAGGCGAAGATCGAAGCCTACATTACCAAGATCTTCGACAACGTTCCGGTGTTCGACACCGGCGGCCGCGCCTCGACGACCACCTTCGTCGAGCGCGAAACCGGCGACGTCCTGATCACCTTCGAGGCAGAGACCCGCAGCATCGCCAAGCAGTATGGCGCCGACAAGGTCGAGGCCGTCATCCCGTCGGTCAGCCTGCTCGCCGAGTTCCCGGTCGCGGTCGTCGACAAGGTCGCCGAGAAGCACGGCACTCAGGCGCTCGCCAAGACCTATCTCGATTTCCTCTATACCGAGGAAGGCCAGCGCATCGCCGCCGAGTTCGGCCACCGCGTCCGCAACGAAAAGGTTGCCGGCGAATTCAAGGCGCAGTTCCCCGACATTCGCCTCGTCAATGTCGATGACGTCTTTGGCGGCTGGAGCAAGATCCAGGCAGAGCACTTCGCCTCGGGCGGCGTTCTGGACAAGCTCTACGGCAGCCGCTGATCGCTCTTTAAACTCGCATTCAGTCAGCCCGGCAGACGAACCGTCTGCCGGGTTTCACCATGACATGACAAGGAAGTGAACGCTTGAGACGCAATGTCCTGCCCGGGTTACGCCTGTCGCTGGGGGTGACGCTGCTCTATGTGAGCCTGATCGTCGTTCTGCCGCTGGCAGCCCTCGTGTTCAAGGCCGCAAGCCTCGGCCCTCTCGACTACTGGCAGATCGTCTCGTCGCCGCGGGCACTCGCAAGCTATCGCGTCACCGTGACGGCCGCCCTTGGCGCGACGCTCTTCAATCTCTTCTTCGGCCTGGCGCTCGCCTGGGTGCTGGTGCGCTACCGCTTTCCGGGGCGCCGCATCGTCGATGCCATGGTCGACCTGCCTTTTGCCTTGCCGACGGCCGTTGCCGGCATTTCGCTGACCGCACTTTTCACGACCAACGGCGTGTTTGGCTCAATCCTCGAAAACTACGGCATCAAGGTTGCCTATACGCCTATCGGCATCATGATCGCCATGTGCTTCACCTCGCTGCCCTTCATCGTGCGCACGGTGCAACCGGTACTGGAGGATCTCGATCCGGCGCTGGAGGAGGCAGCCCAGTCGCTTGGCGGCTCGGACCTCGCGATCTTCCGCAAGGTCATTCTGCCGCTACTGACACCGGCGCTTCTCGCCGGCGTCTCTTTGTCCTTCGCCCGCTCGCTCGGCGAATTCGGCGCGATCATCTTCATCGCCGGCAACCAGCCGATGTCGACCGAGATCACCGCGCTGCTGATCTTCATCCGGCTTGAGGAATACGACTATCAGGCAGCCGCGGCGATCGCGTCCGTCCTGCTGCTCACGGCCTTCCTCATGCTCGCGGTAACCAACTGGCTGCAGGCGCGGGCGCTGCGCTACACGCGGAGGTCTTGACCATGAGTTTCAAAAAGACCGTACGCACGCTGCCGCGGGTCGGTGACGGCCCCGTGTTCCGCCGCGCCCTTATCGGCGTCGTGCTGATCATCGGCGCGTTCCTCATTCTCGCGCCGCTGCTGATCATCGGTGTCGAAGCCTTTGCCAAAGGCTGGCAGGTCTATCGCGACACGATCCTGCATCCCGACACGCGCCATGCGATCATGCTGACCGTGCTTGCGGCGCTGATCGCCGTACCCGTCAACACCGCCTTCGGCGTCGCCGCCGCCTGGGCGATCACCAAATTCGATTTCCGCGGCAAGGGCTTCCTGCTGGTGGTGATCGAGATCCCGTTCTCGGTTTCACCGATCGTCGCGGGTGTTGCCTATCTCTTCGTCTACGGGCTGCAGGGCCTGTTTGGTCCGACACTTGATGCCTATGGCATCAAGATCCTGTTTGCCATTCCAGGCATCGTGCTCGCCTCGATGTTCGTCACCGCGCCGTTTGTCGCCCGGGAGCTCATTCCGCTGATGCAGGCCCAGGGGCGCGATCTCGAAGAGGCGGCCGTTTCCCTCGGCGCTTCCGGCTTCCGCACCTTCTTTTCGGTGACGTTGCCCAACATCAAGTGGGCGCTGCTCTACGGCGTCGTCCTTTGTAATGCGCGCGTGATGGGCGAGTTCGGCGCGGTTTCGGTCGTCTCTGGTAACATCCGTGGCCAGACCAACACCCTGCCGCTCCATATCGAGCTGCTCTATCACGACTATCAGGCGGCGGGCGCTTTTGCGTCGGCGTCCATTCTGGCGCTCATCGCCGTCTTCACCATCATCGCCAAGGTCGCTCTGGAGCGCCAAGGGGCGGGCCGCGTCCGCCCAGTTGCCAATTCCGCGGAGAATGCATCATGAAGATCCGCCTTGACCACGTCGTCAAGACTTTCCAAACCTTCCGTGCCGTCAAGGACGTCTCCCTGGAGATCGAAAGCGGCGAGCTCGTCGCGCTGCTTGGGCCCTCCGGTTCTGGCAAGACGACGATATTGCGCATGGTTGCCGGCCTCGAATTCGCCGATGGCGGTCACATCTATTTCGGCGACCAGGATGCGACCGACATCCCGGTGCGCGATCGCGGCGTCGGCTTCGTGTTCCAGCACTACGCGCTTTTCCCGCATATGACCGTGGCGCAGAACATCGCCTTCGGCATGGAGGTCTCGAAGGTCAAGCGCGACAAGGCGGCCATCCATGCGCGGGTCGCTGAACTGTTGCGCCTGGTTCGCCTCGAAGGGCTCGGCGAACGGTTTCCGGCGCAGATCTCCGGCGGTCAGCGCCAGCGCGTCGCACTTGCCCGCGCGCTTGCCGTCGATCCAAAGGTGCTGCTGCTGGACGAGCCTTTCGGCGCGCTTGATGCCAATGTCCGGCGTGAGCTGCGGCGCTGGCTGCGCGAAATCCATAGTGAGCTCGGCATCACCACGCTCTTCGTCACGCACGACCAGGAAGAGGCGCTCGATCTCGCCGACCGCGTGGTGATCCTGAAGGATGGCCATATCGTTCAACAGGGGACGCCGGAGGAGGTCTGCCGCGAGCCGAAATCGGCCTTCGTCATGAAGTTCCTCGGCGATGCCAACATGCTTCCCGCCGAGGTGCGCGATGGTCGGGCCTATGCCGATGGCGCGGTCATCGATGCCGCAGGGATTGCCGACGGCAAGGCCGAGCTTTACGCCCGGCCGGTCGATCTCGACTGGGCGGCGGGAGGCCCGGGTATCGCGGCCAATATCAGCCGGGTGATGGATCGCCCTGGCGGCCGCCGGGTGGTCGCGACGACCGAGCGTGGCGTGCCGCTGGAGTTGGACCTGGAGCCGGAGCGGATCGTGAAGGCCGGCGACACCGGTTACGTGACGCTGCGGCGGGCAACGGTATTTGCAATTTAGGCTGAGCGCGCGGCCAGCCTCTTGCCGCCGTCAGGCGAAGCGGAGGGCGGACCGAGCGCGCGCCTTGGCTGCTTCTTCTTCCCGGTTGCGTGGGGGCTGTGACGTCTCGAGCGCATCGAGCAGTTCTTGCGCGCATGCCGCAATCGAATTGACCGCGTGCTCGAACGCCGCTTCGTTCCGCTTGGACGGCTTGCTCGTTCCGCTTAACTTGCGCACGAACTGCAGCGCAGCGTCATGGATCTCGGCGTTCGTCGCCGGCGGCTCGAAATTGAACAGGGGTTTGATGTTTCGGCACATGACGGGCTCCCGGTCCTCTTCGTTCTCGCTCCTGTCGAGGGCCGGATCTTAGTGCCCGTTCCTCGTCAGCGAAAGACCTTTACCGTCCGCTGCCTGCGATCCAACCGTTGGCCGGCTCCGCTCAGGAGTTCCGGCCGTTCTGTGCCAGGCGCATGCCGGCCGCGCGTCCGCCGCTCGGCACCACGACGATCTGCTTGACCTTGCCCTGCTTGAAGGCGGTCAGGAAACGCGGATAGTCGGCGAAGGCGACGCAGCCATGGGATTCCGCGCGCTTGCCGCGCAGCAGGTAGCTATGCGTCAGGAAACCGTCGCGGCCGTGCTTGTTCCTTCCGTCGACCGGCAGCATGCGGATCGCCTCGACCCCGTGGAAACGCGTTTCGCGCATCCTGAGGTTATAGGTGTGCGGCGGGGTCGGTCCGGTCATTTTGACGTCGACGTAGCGCGGGTTGTCGGCCATCTTGCCGATACCGGAATGGGCCTCGAGCACGCTGCCGTCAGGCATATAGACCTTGGCAGCGGTGATGTCGTAGACGGCGACGCCGTTGCCGGCCTTCGCTCCGCCGCCAAACATGTTACGCAACGCCTGGCCGAAACCGGTGCCGGCACTGTTCTCGGTCGGATCTTCCGGCCGTGCATAGGCAAGTTTCTGCTTCTTCGGCGCTTCGTCCGCGTCTGCCTTGGCTGTCTCTTCTTCCTTTTTCACCGCTGCGTCTTCCGCCTGCTTGGTCGCAGGTTTTTCGTCTTCGGCGGGCGGCTTTTCCGCTTGCGCGGTGCGGGGGCGGAATTGCGGCATGGGACCGACCGAGGGCGTGTCCTCATGGCTCGGCAGGGCGGCCGTGTCTTCAGCCTGGTCCTGGTCCGGCTGTTCGGCGAGATCGTCCTCGGACGGCGCCGTCAACAGAGCCGAAAAGGCGCTGCCTTCCACGTGGCTCTGGGAGGGGGTGGCGTAGGCGAGCTGGACCGGGTTCTTGGCAACGGCAACAGACGCCACCGGCGCGAAGCGTTCTGGCGCCGGGAGCTTTACCGTGGCGATCTGATGGTGAACCTGGGTAGCGGGAACGGGGTTGCTCGCGACTTTCTCGGACGAGAGAACAGCCTTTTTCACCGCGGCTGCAATCCGGGCGCTCTTGCCGATCGTTTCCGCATCTATCGGGAACAGGGCATCGTGCCCGAACCTCGCCTCGCTAGGAGCGAGGCTTGCGACCATGACGGGCTGCGCCGCGGCGGCGGCCACGAGCCGCGTCGCCTGGTTGGTTCTGGCGTGCTTGTCCCAGGCGCGCTCTTTGGTCGTCTCGGCCAAATGCAGCTGCGGCTTCGGCAGCAGGCGGCCGGAACCATGCGCGTAGGAACTGCCGATCGCGGCCATGCCGACAAGCGACCACGCAGCCGCGCCGACGAGGGCGGTGCCGCAGCAAGTGATCAGCAATGGGCGCAACAGACGGTGCAAAGACTGTGGGCGAATGATCTTACTCAACAACGCAAATCAAGCCAGAAAATCTCACAAAGGCTCTCAGCCCGGCGAGCGAACGCCGCTGCGCGATTTCTGGATTGTCCCCTTCTTGACGACTGATGGACAAAAGATGGAGAAGTATGGTTAAATTTTGCTTTCCAACCGCCGAAATAGATCCCGGATCGATTTTTTTCCGCCGAAAAGGCCCATTTCGGCCGCTTTCCGGACGACTGGTACTCGGACTACGCTCACACTTGCCTGTTGGGGGTACTACGGATTGCAGCTCAGATGCGTCCGTTCTCAAAGGCCAGCCGAAAGCAGGCACCGCCGCTCTGTGAGGTCAGGATGCTCACGCGGCCTTTGTGTCGCTGCGCGATCTGCAGAACGAGATTGAGGCCGAGACCAGCGCCACGTTCGCGCGGCTTGAGGCGGTAAAAAGCCTCGAAGACGCGCTCGCGTTCCGCCTCCGGGATGCCCGGGCCGTCGTCGCTGACTTCGATCACGCCGTCCGGCTCGACCCGTACGACGATCACGCCCTGGTTCCCGGCATGCTCGATCGCGTTCTGGACGAGATTGGTAACCGCCCGTTCGAGCGAGACTGCGTCGCCCTGTATCAGCGACTGCTCGGTGTTTTGCTCGAACGACAGGTCGTAGCCTTCGTCGATGGCGAGCGGCGCAAGGTCGGCAACGACGTTGCGGCAGAGCGCGACGAGGTCCACGGCGGTGAAGGGCCTGGCGTCGGCTTCCAGCCGTTGCAGATCGAGCAACTGCTCGGCAAGCGCTGAAATCCTCTCGCAGTCGGAGATCAACCGGTCGCGCTCCGGCCCTGAGGCGAGCAAGTCGAGCCGCGCCTGAAGAATGGCCACAGGCGTCCGCAGCTCATGGGCGGCGTCGAGAATGAAGCGCTGATGTTGGCCATAGGATTGATCGAGCCGGTGAAGGGCGCTGTTGATGCCGCGCACGAGCGGGCGGACCTCGCTCGGAACCGCCGTTTCGGCCAGCCGGTGGCTCCGGTGCGTAATGTTGATCTCATCCGTTTCGCGGGCGAGATCGGAGATGCCCCGGATCGCCCGGTTGACGATGCGGGGCACCGCGAAGATCGTGACGAGCGCGAGCAGCACCAGCATCGGCGCGACGAACAGGCGTGAGAACGAGAGGATGAGCGAAGGTTGGCTCAGAAGCGTTCCCTGTCCGAATACGGTGAAGCTGCCTTCCTCGTTTGTCATGCGCCGGATGACGGCGAGATAGTTCGATGGCGGGCCGTCGTCGCGGATGTCCGAATAGGTCATTCGGTCGAGGGCCACGGTCATGCCGCGGTAGATGTCCGGTACGTCGCCGGACTGAACGATCTCGCCCCCGTCGCTGCGCGCGATGAACCAGAAATGCGGTTGCTCGCGACGAACGCGTGCCAGTTCCGCGGTGTCAGCGTGTTCGAGCTTGCCGCCGGCACTCCGCTTGATCGCGCGGAACGCCGTCTCGACCGGGGCGGGACTGACGAGCGCGCCGCCTTCGTCAGCGACGACGAGCAGCGTGACGAAGGATAGGCCGAACGCAAGAAGCACCGCCAGCTGCAGAACCAGCAAGTGTGCAATGAGACGTTGCTTGAGAGACCGTGGCCAGAGCTTCCACACTATCCGCACCTGTTGTTGGACCGGCCACGCCGTTCGGCTGACGCTTTTATTGAGGCGGCATAGACCGATGTCAGTAAAACCTTGCCGAGACGATTGTAAACGCGAGGTTGCACGGACATTACGCGGAAAGGCGGGGGGGCAGCGAGCGGGCTCGACGATCGCTTGCGCCGTTACGGCTCAAGGCGTTGACTTGTCCCAGACCCTGGCGAAATCGACGAATGCCCTGAGCGCCGCCGGCATCTGGCGTCGGCTCGGATAATAGAGATAGAAGCCACCATAATAGGGGCACCAGTCTTCAAGGACGCGGACCAGCTTGCCCTCGTCGATGAGCGCGCGCACCTGGTCCTCGAAGGCAAAGGCGATCCCCGCGCCGAGAAGGGCCGCGTCGACCATCATGTCCTGGTCATCGACGATCAGGGCACCGGTCACCTCGACCTGAACTTCGACACCGCCGCGCTCGAACTCCCAGGCATAGAGCCTTCCGCTGCCGAAGCGCAGTCCGATGCAGGACAGCGCCTTCAGATGCTCGGGAGCAGTCGGCCTTGCGTGGCGCTCGAAGAAGGAAGGTGTTGCCACGATCGCGGTACGCTGGCGCGGACCGATCGGGACGGCGATCATGTCCTGCGCGACGATCTCGCCAAAGCGAACACCCGCATCGAAACCCTCCGACACCATGTCGACAAGGTCGTTATCGACGACGATCTCGATGTTGACCTTCGGATGACTTTCGAGAAACCGCGCAACGATTGGCAGGAGAACCATTTTTGCCGAAGCGCGCGCCGTGTTGAACCTCAACCGTCCGATCGGCGCTCCCCGGAAATTGTTGAGATCGTCAAGGGCGTCCTCGATGTCGCGGAAGGCGGGCGCCACGCGGGCGAGCAGAAGTTCTCCCGCCTCGGTCAGCGCAACGCTGCGGGTGGTCCGGTTGAAGAGCCTAAGGTCCAGGCGCTCCTCAAGCGCCTTCAAGGCGTGGCTGAGTGCGGACGGCGTGCAGCCGATCTCGTCGGCGGCACGGCGGAAGCTCTGGTGGCGGGCGAGCGCAAGGAAAGGCGACAGGTCGGACGGCGATATGGTTCGCATTGATGAATGCTATTCAACAACTCAACGAGAATCCAGTCGATTATCTCAGCAGACGTCTCGCAGTACAACCTTCCCAGCCGCCGACGATGGAGCGGCGAAACAAACCGGAGGTTCACATGCATACGTGGTTCATCACTGGCGCATCCCGTGGATTTGGTGCTCTTATCGTTGAAAAGGCCCTGGCGAAGGGTGATCAGGTGGTCGCGACGGCGCGCAATCCCAGGGCGATCGCGAACCGCTTCGGGGATCATCCCAATCTCCTGGCCGTCGCGCTCGACGTCACTGACGAGGCCCAGGCGCATCAGGCTGTGGGCCAGGCGATCGCGCGCTTCGGGCGCATCGACATCCTGGTCAACAACGCCGGCTACGGTCTCCTGGGCGCGGTCGAGGAAGCGACAGGTCCCGAGATTGAAGCGCTCTATCGGACCAACGTCTTCGGACTTCTGGCCGTGACCCGCGCGGTGCTGCCGCACATGCGCCGCCAACGCAATGGGCGGATCCTCAACTTCTCATCCGTCGGCGGCTACCGCAGCGGACCTGGTTTCGGCGTTTACTGCTCGACGAAGTTTGCCGTCGAGGGACTGACCGAGGCTTTGGCGGCGGAACTCGCGCCCCTCGGAATCTACGCGACGGCGATCGAGCCCGGTTATTTCCGCACGGATTTTCTCGACTCGACGTCACTGAGCATCAGCCCGATCGAGATCAGCGACTATGCGGAGACCGCAGGTGCCGTTCGCAGCAAGGCGAAGGAGATCAGCCACAACCAGCCGGGCAACCCCGACACGCTTGCGAACGTACTGATTGCGTTCGTCGATGCGGAGCAGCCGCCGGTCCGGCTTCCGCTTGGCAGCGACACGGTGGCTGCGATCGAGGCCAAGCACGCTTCGGATCGCGATCTTCTTGCCCAGTGGCACACGGTTTCCGTTTCGACAGACTTCGAACAGGCCGTTTGAAACAGAGCCTGGATCGATTTTCTTCTGATCAGCAATAAATGCCGCCGGTACCGACTGCCCGGAACCATCCGGGGTTCGGTGCCGGCGATCCAATCCCAGCGTTTTCGCGCAAAGGCGCTTGTCGGGCTCTAAAACATGAGTATAAGAGACAAGTATTGGCGTGCGGCATCGGACGAGCCGCAGCTTTTCCCGCGAAGTTTGCATCATGCCTGAAGAAATCCACCCCCAAGACCGCCGTGGCGCGCTTCGCTAGGAAGGGTGGCTGATGGCAAGCTCTCTCAATCACTGGCTCGGTCTGCTCTTCAGGCGTCACCACAAGGAGGTGGTGCGCTACGCATCGCGCCTGATCGGCAATCGGGATGACGGTGAGGAAGTTGTGCAGAACGCCTATCTGCGCATGGTGAGGGTAGACCGCCGCAGCGTCGAGCACCCGCGTTCCTACCTGTTCAGGGCAGCGCGAAATGCGGCGATCGACTTTCGCATCAAGCTCGAGCGGGAGTGGTCGCGCCGGGTCGAATTGGACCAGGCAGACCGTCTGTCATCGTCGGACGATTTTGCGTTGCGGCTGGAATTTCGCGACAAGGTCGCAGCCCTTTCCGTTCTCTTGAACGAGTTGCCGGTGGCCTGCCGAACGGCCTTCATCATGAACAAGGTCGAGGGCCTTTCGCACCGTGAAATAGCCGAAACGCTGGGCATCTCGGTCAGCATGGTCGAAAAGCACATGCTGCGTGCCCTGAGCCATTGCCGCGACGTGCGGCGAGAGCTGGACCATGTCTGACAAGGGGCGGCGATGAAACCGGCATCAGCGACAACGCAATGTCCCGCAAGGGACATCTCCGACGCGGCGCTCGCCTGGGTCGTCCGGCTGCATTCCGGCGAGGCGACCATCGAGGACCAACGCGCCTATGATGCGTGGCGCGGACAAAGTGCCGAGCACGAGGCGGCGGCGGTCGAAGCGGAAGCCTTGTGGGACGATGCGGCACATCTGCGCCGCGATCGCCGCACCGGTCTCGTCTATCCCGGCCGCGACACCGCACTCCTTTCGCGCCGCCGTCTTCTGACCGGCGCGTTCGGCATCGCTGTTCTGGGAGGCGGGCTTGCCGCTTCGCGCCCCTGGCTGCGCATCCTCGGCTCCGACTATGCGACCACCACGGCAGAGACGCGTTCGATCAACCTGCCCGACGGGTCACGGGTGGTCCTCAACGCGCGCACTGCGATGGACGTGGATTTCGACGAACGGGCGCGCCGGGTGGTTCTGAAGGAAGGCCAGGCATTCTTCGACGTGGCGGCGGACGCACGACCCTTTCAGGTTGCCTCAGGTGAAACCATCGTCAAGGCCATTGGAACCGCCTTCGACGTGGACGCCAATGCCGCCGATGGTTCGCTCGGCATTGCTGTCACCCGCCATTCCGTTCGCGTATCGCCAATGGCAGGCGGGGACCTTATGGGCGTTACGATCGCCGAGGGAGAGCGCGTGTCGGTCGGGGGTGACGGCGCCATCGGTAACCCTGTCGTGCAGGATCCGGCAATCGCACTCGCATGGCAGTCCGGCATGTATGTCGCCGAAAACCGCAGGCTCGGCGACGTCATCGCTGCCCTTAGCCGCTATCACGGCGGCTGGATCGTCTTCAGCCACGACCGCTTGAAGTCGACATTGGTCAGCGCGGTGCTGGATCTCAGAACCCCTGACGCCTCGCTTTCAGCACTTGCGTCCGGCCTGCCGATCCGGGTCACGCGCATGACGCGCTTCGTGACATTGATCTCGGCGGTCTAGCCGGTTTCATTTTTTTTCGAACATCGTTGCGGGTTTTTGGGTGACGCCTCGTCTCGGCTTTTGAGGGGTGTGTCCTGCCAGCAGGAAGAACGATCCCTCGCTCACAGCATGGGAATAGGGATCAGATGTCCAGACAAACGGGGCGAAACAAACTTCTTGGCGCGGTCGTGGTCGCAACCACGGCGGTCGGTTCACTTCAAACGGCAATGCCGGCTCTGGCACAACAGGAACGGTCTGCCCGTTCCGGCGCCACCACCTTCGACATACCGGCGCAGTCCCTGACCGCGGCGCTTACGGCATTTGCGCGGCAGTCGGGGCTGAGACTTGCCTATTCGGCATCGCTGACCCAGGGGAAATCCGCGCCTGCCGTCAGCGGACCGATCCCCCCGGCAGAGGCGCTCTCGCAGCTTTTGTCCGGCAGCGGCCTCTCCTATAGCCTGAACGCCGGGACCGTCACGATCACCGAGCGCGTTTCCGGTGCGCACGCGGTCGGTGCGGCCAACGGCGAGACGATGCTTGCGCCGATCGTCGCCGGCGGCGGCATCGTCAATCCGGTGGATGCGCCCTATGAAACGGCTGCGCCGACCGCCTACATCTCGCAAGAAAATATCGACCGCTTCCGCGGCTCGAGCCCGGCCGACATTTTCCGCGGCACGCCGGGCGTGCTTTCCGGCGAAGCGCGCAACGGCGCCGGCGCCGTCGACGTCAACATCCGCGGCATGCAGGGTATGGGCCGCGTTGCCGTCACCGTCGACGGAGCCAGCAATTCGGCCACGGTCTATCAGGGCTATCAGGGCATCTCCAACCGGACCTTCGTCGATCCGGATTTCCTGGGGGGCGTCGATATCACCAAGGGATCGGACGTCGCATCGAGCGGTATCGCCGGCACGGTGGCGATGCGCACGCTGGACGCCGGCGACATCGTGAAGGAGGGGCACACATTCGGCCTTCGGGTCAAAGGCGGCTTTGGCACCAACACATCCACGCCGCCGCCGGCCGGCACCACGGCGGGCTATGCCTGGCCGGGGGGCACCTGGGCGCCTCCGGTCGCAACGGCAAAAAGCGACGGAATGGACCGCCCCTCGTTCTTCGATCCGACCAGCGGCTCGGGCAGCATCGTCGGTGCGATGCAGGAAGAAAACGTCGACCTCCTTGCCGGTTACGCCTATCGCCGGCAGGGCAACTATCACGCGGGCACCAACGGACCCTCGGCAGTACCGGTGAGTATGGGACCGCGACCCTTCTGCTATGAGAGCGGCGTATGCCTGCCGCCCGCCCGGGGCTGGAAAGACTATATCGACAATATTGGCATCGCCAACTACCGCGCCGGCGAGGAGGTGCTGAACACCCAGCTCCAGACAAAGTCCTATCTCGCCAAGGGCACCGTTCGCTTCGAGAACGGTCACAGCCTGCAGTTCGGCTACAATGGTTTTCGCAGCGAGGCCGGCGACCTCCTGGCGTCGCGCCTGACCTCGGATCGGGGTCAGGCGATGCAGCAGGGCCAGACGGCGGGAACGAAGGTCGATGCCGGCACGCTTCGATACGGCTGGAAGCCTGACGAAAACGACCTCATCGATCTCAAGGCCAATCTCTGGGCCACGCGGCTGGAGCTGCGCAATCCCCGGCGGAGCGGCGTGCTCTATCCGCAGCCCGGAGATTTCGGCCTGCCGGCCGATTTCCGCACCGGCTCCGACACCTTCATGTGGGGCGCCGATGTCGCAAACACGTCGGTTTTGACGACCGACTACGGCGCGCTGGACCTGACCTACGGCCTGTCGTTCCTGAGCGAGGATACGCGACCGAGCAAGTTCACACCGGAACTGGAGACCTGGCTCGACCTTCGCGATGGCACGCGGCAGGAGGCGGCGGCCTTCACCAAGGCCGCCTGGAAGGCGACCGATTGGCTGACGGTCAACGGCGGCCTGCGCTACCAGCACTACTGGACCGAGGATCGAAACGCCCCGGAACAGGTCCGCCCCGGCTACACCTATGACACGGCCCTCAGCAGCGGCGGGTTCAGCCCGTCGGTAGGCGTGACGCTGGAGCCCTTCGACGGCACCCAGTTCTACGTGAACTACTCGAGCGCACTGCGATCGCCGAGTATCTTCGAGGGGGTGTCGGCCTTCACCATGAACATCAATTCCGACGTCAGGCCGGAGCGATCCAACAACTGGGAAGTGGGCACCAATCTCAGGCGCGAGGGCGTGTTTTCGGCCGACGACCAGGCGATGGTGAAGCTCGGTTTCTTCGACTGGAACGTCGACAACTACATTTCGCGTGAATGGTATACCGACCCGCGCGGAGTTTCCGGCATGCGCATCCACAACATCGCCAGCGCGCATTTCCAGGGCATAGAACTGTCGGCGCGCTATGAGCGCGGCGGCTTTACCGCCGAGCTTGCCGCCAACTACTACACCGATGTCGCATTTTGCCGAACGGCCACCACCTGCGGGAACAAGTCGCTCTACGCCGACTACGCCACCAACCAGGTCCCGCCGGAGTACACGGTCGCGCTGACGCTGTCGCAGACGTTCCTCGACGACGCCCTGACGCTCGGCGGGCGCGTTTCACGCACCGGATCGCGGGCGATCGGCCATGGCGACGTGACCGCGCAGGGCGCTTCCCAGTTCATCTCGCTGATCGACTGGAAGCCCTATACGCTGGTGGACGCGTTCGCCGAGTACCGGATCAACGAGACCCTGACCGCCAGCTTCCGCATCGAGAACCTGACCGACGCCTATTATGTCGATCCCTTGAGCCTGGTGCAGCAGCCGGGCCCGGGACGTACCTTCTACGCGTCGTTGAAGGCGGAGTTCTGAGCCCGCGAACCGCATGCCGTTCATGACCGCGCCGGCGCCGGCGCGGCCAGCTATTCGACGACTGCGGCGACAGGATTTTCGTCACGGCCTCGCAGTGGTTTTTCCGGCATGAGATGAAAGAAGACGAGCGCCGCCGCCACCGCTGCGGCGCTCGCGATGAAGATATAGGTGAAGGGCACGGCCGACGTAACCGTCGTGCCGAGCGGTCCCACCCCTTCGCCAGCAAGCGGCAGTCCGTTGCCAAGAGCGATCGCGCCGAATGCCGCGACGCCGAGGGCGCCACCGAGCGATCGCAGGAACGTCAGAACACCGGTTGCGACGCCAAGATGCGCCTGGTCGACGGCGTTCTGAACCGAAATCGTCGCCACCGGAAAGGTCATGCCCGAGCCGAAACCGGCGGCGAATGTCAGCATTTCGAGGACGACGAGCGAGGTCCGACCGGCGAGAGCAGCAAGGGCCGCCAGGCAAAGAAAGGCCAGCGCGCCGCCGACCAGCGCCATCCTCTTATAGTGAACGATGCGCGGTATCGTCCGCCCGCTGGTCGTCGCTCCACAGACGGTCCCAAGCAGCAGGCCGAGCATCACCACGCCCGAACTGCTGGCCGACAGGCCATGGAACGTTTGCGCATAGACGGGGATATAGACCGAGAGCCCGACATTGGCGCCCTGCGCCAGGAACATCGCGAGCGTTCCGTAGCGCACTATGGGATTGGCAAGCACTTCCAGCGAGATCAGCGGTTCGCTCGCCCTGCGCAGCCGCATGGCAAAGGCGAACCAGAGCACGACGGAAACGCCAAGCAAGCCGAGTATGACGGCGGAAAGCCATGGGTAGCGGCTGCCGCCCCAGTTGAGCGCAAGCAGCAATAGCGAAGTCGCAGCGACGAGCAATAGGGCTCCGGCCCCGTCGATACGATGCGCGCGGGCGACGGTCGGCAGCTTCCTCAGGGGCTTGTTGATGATCGCCATCGCCACCAGCCCCAGCGGGATATTGATCCAGAAGATCAGCGACCAGTGCAGATGCTCGGCGAAGGTGCCGCCGAGCAGCGGCCCGGCGATGCTCGCAACCGCCCAGGTTCCCGATATCCAGGCGGCGTAACGCGCCCGTTCCTTGGGCGGTACGAGATCGCCGATGACGGTCTGCGCCAGCGCAAACAGGCCGCCGCCACCAAGACCCTGCACCGCACGGCCTACGATCAGTGTCAGCATGTTGGGCGCCAGCGCGCTTATCAGCGATCCCGCAAGGAAAATGATGATGGCCGCAAAGATCGTCGGCCGCCGTCCGTAGATATCCGAGATCTTGCCGTAAAGCGGCGCCATTGCCGTCGCGGTCAGCAGGTAGCCGGTCACGACCCAGGGCAGATAGTCGCTATGTCCCAGCGCCTTGCCGATGGTCGGCATCGCCGGCGCCACGATCGTCTGGTCGAGTGCTGCCAGAAGCATGGAGAGAAGAACGCCGCCGATGATGACGTTCTTTTCCGGCTCGGAAAGGGCGGACCCCGTTGCTGCCATTGCATTTCGATGAAGCGTCTCAGTCATTCTTGCGGCCTGATTGCAATCCGACGTTTAGTAGTGCCGACGGCATTCAGAAAGGCTGGCATGCCGATAGTCAACCGCCTTGGCGATCAGACCGGACCGGCGCCTCCGATGCACCGCACGATGGTCTGCACGAGCGTAGCAGGATGCGGGGCTGTGCGGGGCGAAAACCGGCAGCCTGGGCTTGCTGATTTGACAAACTTTGCCAAAGTATGCCATGCTTGCCCACAGGAAATGGAGACCGACATGGCGACGATGAACGTATCCTTGCCCGACCCGATGAAGGATTGGGTGGAAGCGCAAACGCGCACGGGCCGTTATGCCAACGCCAGCGATTATGTGCGCGACCTCATCCGCAGGGATCAGGAGCGAATTGACAAGGTTGCGGTGATGCAACGCTTTGTCGACGACGGTCTGAAGAGCGGCGTCGGGTCCCGCTCCAAGGACGAGCTCTTTTCCGCGGCGCTTACGCGCGCTGAAGTGCCGCGCGGATAATGGCGTTTCGGCTTTCCGTCGCGGCAGAAGAAGACATCATCGCGATCGCCGCAGATGGGGTGCGCCTTTTCGGCTCCGCCCAGGCGCGGCGATATCACGATGAACTCTTCGCCGTATTCGCATTGATTGCCGCCAACCCGCGCATGGCGCGCGAACGCACGGAGCTGTCGCCGCCGATGCGCATCCATCCGTTCAAGGCGCATCTGGTCGTCTACCGGGTCGAGGCGGACGGCGACATCCTCGTCGTTCGCGTCCGTCATGGGCATGAGGACTGGATCAGCAACGCATTTTAAGCAGGGGACGGCGCCATCGGGCGCCGTCCCCTGTTGCTTCTCGGCCGCGAGGCAGTTGCCTGCGGCCGGTGTCAGACGCTCTTTCGCGTGACGAAGCGTGTTTCCAGATAGGCCTCGATCGCTTCGGAACCGCCCTCGGTGCCGTAGCCGGAATCCTTGATGCCGCCGAAGGGGACTTCGGGGAGCGCCAGGCCCAG